>CETM01054410.1_pt1 | contig 22487 bp, 16 predicted proteins | sample 361451 | NCBI WGS metagenome assembly CETM01 (sample SAMEA2622690, study PRJEB7988) | marine metagenome | isolation source: saline water (ENVO:00002010), including
GGCGTGGTGTCGTACTTGCGCTCGATATGGGCGCGCAGATTCTCGCCGTGTGCCGACATGTCCGGGTTCAGCTCGAAGGGCTGCCATTCGATCTCGACCTTGTCTTCCAGGCCCAGTGACTTAATGGCGCTCTCGAGGCGCTTGTAGCCAATGATGCACCACGGGCATACCACATCGGAGACGATGTCGATCTTGAGCTTGTCTTGCATATCCATTCTCCTGAGCGGCGAGGCAACACGCCTTACCGCTCGTCAATATTCGTGAGCGACTGCTCAAATTTGCGCGTACTGTAGACCCCGTGCGTGCTCAGGTCAAAGCCTCTCCAGAGTGTCGGATCGCCTGAGCGTCGAATCGCCAGAGCGCCAAGGACTGAATCTCGAGAGCGCCATGCGCTGAACGCTGTCGCCTCTCCAGGTCTGACATTCCATGCAGACATCCCGATCAGCCCTGATTGGCTTGGGCTTTATCGCAAGCGGCAGGCGGAGATACCTCAAGGCGACGCTCATGCGCGCGCAGCGTACCCCAGACGATCGCTAACCAGTAGGCGTAGACCATCACGCCGCTGGCCTGAGAGAACATCACCCAGGTCATCCCGAAGTCGAGGAAGGTCAGCGGCAGCAGTACCCCGGCGACAGCCAGTGAGCGCAATGTAAGGTCGTCACTGTCCAGACGACGATAGAAGAGGCGCAGCGGCACCAGATAGAGGGCCAGCAACGCAAGCAGCCCCAACACCCCGCGCTTGACCCACGCATCGAGAAACTCGTTATGGGGATGTTCATACGGCTGCACATGGCGGCTCAGCTCGCCCTGTTCGATCATCGCATCACGCGCCTCGGCATATCCTGTCTCGCCCCTGCCTAGCCACGGCTGCTCGGCAATCATCAGCAAGGCGCCCCGCCACATTTCGAGACGCGCCCCCGCCGAGGTGCCGGCATTGCGGTCCTCCACGTACTTCGTGACATCCGAGACACCGGCTTCGACACGTTGCTGGATACCGGTGGCCGGCGTCATCACCATCAGAGCGATCACCCCGGCACACATGAAGACGCCCAACCGCAGCACACGCCGCGAGATCACCTCACCATAACTGCGATACAGCACCCAGGCGGCAAACGGGAAGCCGATCCAACCGCCGCGCGTCCCCGACATCAAGGAGCCGATGATGCCGAATGCGCCACCAATCAGCAGCGCCAGCAACCAATAGCGCCGCCTAGCTCCCGCCTGACTCATCGCCCAACCAAGGCCTGCCAGACACATCAGCCCCATCAACATGCAGATATCGCCGAAGTTGATGGTATTGGTGAAGCCACCCGCACGATGCACGCCCCACACCAACTTCTGCCACATCGCCCAACTGCCGGTCAGCACACTGCCGAAGATCAAACCGCCCCACATGGCCCCGAGCGAAGGGGGGCACGACAACACCAGCAACAGCACCGGCACAGCCAACAACAGACGAATCGGCACGCTTGTCGTCTGCCATGCATCCCCCTGCAGCAGGATACTTACCAGCAATAGGGCCGCGAGGCCTGCCACCACGCCGATCACCGCCAGGTCTTCCTTGTGGGCGGCACCCAACAGCGGGCGCGGCTCTCGCAGCAAGCAATAGCTACTGATCAACACCAGCAACGCCGGTCCCAAGCTATAGCCAGAAGGCATCACCAGGCTGAGCAAGCCGAACAGGAAAACACTGCAGGAAACGGCGCGCGAGATCATAGGGGAAAAATACTGAGCAACTCCGGATGAATCCGAGCGCGCAGCAGAAGCGAATGACGGCATACCTGGCCTTCCTGATCCAAAGATGACGATGTGAACGGTGATACGGGCATCTCGGCCGAATACGACCAAGCGCCGTCGTGAGCTTGATGAGCGGGATAGCCTGACACAACTGCCCTCCTCCTTGGCATCAGGCGCACAGCATGAAAGTCATCACCTGCTCCCTCTACCCCGTACCTTGTTAACCCATACGAAAACGCCGCATCACAAGGATGCGGCGTTTGAGTTTGATCAAGAATCAGAGCTCTGGATCAATCGTTGCCGAACAGATCGCGGGTGTAGACCTTATCGACCACATCAGCTAGCTCTTCCGCCATGCGATTGCTCAGGATGACGTCCGCCTCCTGCTTGAACGCCTCGAGATCCCGCATGACGCGTGAACCGAAGAAGGTGTCTTCTTCCAGCACCGGCTCGTATACCACAACTTCCACGCCCTTGGCCTTGATGCGCTTCATCACACCCTGCATGGCACTGGCGCGGAAGTTGTCAGAACCGGACTTCATCACCAGGCGATATACCCCCACCACCTGCGGGTTGCGCTTGAGCACGGATTCCGCGATGAAATCCTTGCGCGTGGTGTTGGCATCGACGATGGCCTGGATCATGTTGTTGGGCACTTCCTGATAATTGGCCAACAACTGCTTGGTATCCTTCGGCAGACAGTAGCCCCCATACCCGAATGACGGGTTGTGGTAATGCTGCCCGATGCGCGGGTCCAATCCCACACCTTCGATGATCTGCCTGGCATCCAGGCCATGCGATTCGGCGTAGGTATCCAGCTCATTGAAGTAGGCAACGCGCATCGCCAGGTAGGTATTGGCGAACAGCTTGATGGCTTCTGCCTCAGTGCTGTCAGTGAAGAGCACATCAACACCCTGCTTGATCGCGCCTTCCTTGAGCAAACCAGCGAACACCTCGGCACGCTCGGAGCGCTCACCGACGATGATACGAGACGGATGCAGGTTGTCGTACAGTGCCTTGCCTTCGCGCAGAAACTCCGGCGAGAACATCAGATTCTGTGTCTGGAAACGCTCACGCGCCTCAGCCGTATAGCCCACAGGTACTGTAGACTTGATCACCATCACCGCGTCAGGATTGATATCGCGCACATCCTGAATCACCGCTTCAACACTCCTGGTATTGAAATAGTTGGTGGTCGCATCGTAATCCGTCGGAGTGGCGATAATCACGAAATCGGCATCGCGGTAGGCCACTTCCTTGTCGAGGGTAGCGCGGAAATTCAGATCTCCACGTGCCAGAAACTCATGGATCTCGTTATCGACGATAGGCGAGATACCACGGTTCAGGCCTTCCACCTTCTCCGGCACGATATCCAACGCGACGACTTCATGATGCTGAGAAAGCAGCATGGCGTTGGAAAGACCGACATAGCCGGTGCCTGCGATGGCAATTTTCATTTCAAATATTTCCTGTGTTTACCGTAACGAAAAGCTAAAAATACTGAAGACATCAGACTGCTGGCAGGCGCTGAAGTTCCTAGAGGGAAAGCCAAGTTGAATCACCGCCATCCTCCTTGAGCAATCTGATATCAACATCAGCACAGTCATGTACTGCCAAGAGCTATCAGTGAATCTCAACTGATATGACGATAGCCACTGAACAATACAAATGAAAACCTGACTATAAAGATGACATCTTGATTAGGTAACGAGCAGCGAAACCCTCCTAGATGGAGAAGTAGTTGCGGTACCACTCCACAAAACGGCGAGCCCCTTCTTCTACCCCGACTTGCGGACGATAGCCAGTCGCAGCAAAGAAATCTTCAGTATCTGCCCAGGTCTGAGACACATCCCCTGGCTGCATATCCATATAGTTTTTCTTGGCCTCAATACCCGTCGCTTTCTCAACGGCACTGATGAAGTCCATCAGCTGAACCGGACTACCATTACCGATATTGTAGAGGGCATAGGGTGCAGGGCTTTCATCAGGCGCCAGACCTTCCGCTGCCGACTTCTGACCGGCCTGAGGAATTACGTCCTTGATACGAATAATGCCCTCAACGATATCATCAATGTAGGTAAAGTCACGCGACAAGTCACCGTGATTATACACATCGATGGACTTGCCCTCGAAAATGGCCTTGGTGAACTTGTACATGGCCATATCCGGGCGGCCCCATGGGCCATACACGGTGAAGAAGCGCAAGCCAGTCGTCGGAATATCGTAAAGATGTGAGTAAGTATGAGCCATCAACTCATTGGACTTCTTGCTCGCCGCATACAGGCTGACAGGGTGATCCACACCATCCTTGGTAGAGAACGGAACCTTGGCATTCAGGCCGTAAACAGAGCTGGAAGAGGCATAGACCAGATGTTCAATCTTGTGATGACGGCAGCCTTCCAGGATGTTCAAGAAACCCAGCATATTGGCATCCGCATAGGCATGCGGGTTTTCCAGCGAATAGCGTACCCCTGCTTGAGCAGCCAGATGGATGACATGAGAGATCTCGTTGTCAGCAAAGACTTTCTCTACTGCATCACGATCTGCAAGATCAAGCTTCAGAAACGTAAATTCAGGAGATTGCTGGATAAGCTCGAGGCGAGCCTCTTTCAGCGAGACATCGTAGTAGTCATTGAGGGAATCAATACCAATTACATTATGGCCTGCTTCCAGCAGACGTTTACTGACTTCAGCGCCTATGAATCCCGCCACTCCAGTTACTACAATCATATTAACCTCTAGCTATATTCATTTAACGGATTTATCATACTGTACTGCAATATTTAGGAGCTATTTATCTCTCAAGGATATTAGGTAAAAATAATATACAATAACAACATCTCCAATAACCCTTGAGAAAAAGTAAGACCCTTTAAATGAAGCCGCAACCATAGTAAACAACATTAAGGTAAGGTAAAACTCTTTGTTGCTATATTTATATTCCACAACCTTAGTAGCTATACTAATATAAAGTAAAAAAACTAGGGAGCAATATAAGAAGGGAGATAAAAAACCATTACCCCAAAGAAATCTTATAAAAAAAACATCCGAATTAACGATATTTTGCTTAGGAGAAACTGAGTTACCAATAACAAAAACGGAATTATCATTAGGCAGAGTATAATGATTATTAATTAGATCTTTAGAGCTGTAATCGAGAACTTCATTTCCTTTGTACATATTAATAAAAATAACAAAAGATTTATCGACAGTTTTTTTTATCACATCAGAGTTTTCATATTTAGACATTACTAACGGTACAGACAAACTTGCGACAAAGACCAATGCTATAAATTTTTTAAAGAACAAACTAAAGCTTCTGGACTTTAGTACTAGAGCTAGTATAACAACAATACCAATAAGTAAAGCAGTTCTCGATGTAATAGTAAGGCTTATAAGCAAGACAACAAAAACAATGTGCTTAAAAACAAGCATATACTTATTATGCTTATCAATAGCACCTAAACTTATTATTCCCAATACACTTAACAACCCAGCAACTGGATAACCACTCATAAGACCAGGCTTTCTATAGGGGGTAATTACTGCTTCAGAAAAATCAGGATTTAATAGGAACTTTTCTATTCCAAAATGATAATGTAGCGTGTATTGCAATATAACGACCAGCGCATTAACAAAAGAAGCTATTACAATCGATAAAAGCAGGGCATTAGCTTTTGCTGTGTATTTTCCATACATTAAACATAAAACAAAAAAAACTAAAAATAACCGCAATGGCTTTAATATAAATTCTGAAACAAACTGGAAGTTATTAAATATTGAGGACAATAAAGACAATAAAATTAATAGAAGACATCCTGTTAAGAATAAAACATGCAACTTGCTTAACTTAAAACAAACTTTACTTTGCAATATTTTAATTGTTAACAATAAGCATAACGATAAAAAACTTAAATCTATTACGCCGACTTTTGGTAGTAATATGAAAAAAGTTAAAAGTAAAAACTCAATTAACATGTCGCTCTCAGACTAAGTTTGATTAACAATATATGACTAAGCGACTCAAAAATTGCAATTTTCGACGCGACCATTAATTACTCTATCAGCAACGTTGAGATACTCTTGAATGACTATTTTTTCATCGAATTTACGTTCTGCTATTAGTCTGGATTGTTTCTTCATTTCTAAGAAATCTTGATCCGAAAGTAGCATAATTTTTTCCATTGCATTAAGCAAGCTCTCTGCAGAACGCGGTTCGATTAAAAAACCATTTAAACCATCTACAACTACGTCACTACACCCAGGAGTATTAGTTGTAATTATAATTTTACCAGACGCGGCAGCTTCTAGAAGAACTCTGGGAGTACCTTCCGGATAATATGATGGAAGTACAACAACATCAGCAGAGCGCATAACTTTATGCATCTCATCAGATTGACCAATAAATTTAATATTATTATTATTTTTTGTATATGAACATATCTCCAATTCCCCCACTCCACGCTCAGTATTATCAGCTACTCCAGCTAATATAAAGGAGCTATTCACATATCTCTTACTAAATTTATTAGCACTTTCTAAATATTCGATCACCCCCTTCTGTTTAATTAATCTCGATGCCATTAAAAATTCAACTCGGCCGCTATTAGTTATATAATTAGGTTTAAATTTATTTAAGTCGACTCCAGACCCTGGTAATAAACTTGCTTTATCACTCGAAATATACCCAATTTTTATAAAGTGATTCATATCAGCTGAATTTTGAAAAAAGCAATGTGCTGATTTTTTATAAAAATAAGATATCATGCTTTTATAGATTAGGCCTGTAAATCCATTAATCAGGGATGCTTGACCTACCCCGGACACATTCACGACAACAGGCTTTTTTAGCAGTACACCAGCTATCAAGGTATACAAATTAGTTTTAGGATTAAAAGAGAATACTAAGCGATGCTTAACAGAAGACAGTTTAGTTATAATAGAGATTAGTGAGTGTATTTCGTTAATTATATTTTTACTTTGTGGCTTAAGCTTTATCGGCTCGAAACAAACGCTATTGGAAATAGTTACTTTTGAATCTTCAGGGGTATAAACATAACACTTAAACCCACAATCTGTAAATGACGTAAGTGTTGATTCTCTAAAATTCTTAATATACCACTTGCTATTAGCTATAAAGGCAATTTCAGGTTCTTTTATTAGCATGTAATTCATTCTCAAAGTTTAGATTTAACAACATATTTAAGATGGCTGTAAAGATACAAAAACTGCTCTTTAGATAAGAATATGGACCTTGTCAAATAAGTCAAAAACATAATAGGATTTTTTTTACTTCTCATTGCTTTCAGAAATAGCTTCTGACTTCTTTGGTGTTTAAAATTTTCTTTATCATCAAATTTAATGAACTTTTGAAGGCCGCTAAGACTATCCCGATAAGCTAAAGTATTCTTCTTATAGCTGTTTATTATAAATCTTTGACATTTTCTTTGTAAAAGAGATTTTTTTACAGAAATCGAATTATTATTAATGCGATAATAAACTAAAGGGTCGGGGTGGTTAGAAATAGTATAGTTATGTAAAATGGCTCGTAGAATGAAATCTAAGTCTTGAGCCGCAGGTATATCCCTGTATCCTTCTAAAGCTTCATAAACCTCTCTTTTTACAAACCAAGTAGGGTGATATGCAATACTTTTACATAAAACTTGTTCCTTCAGCTTCGTGAAGTCACTTGGATTACTTGATAGACCTACTACAGTCTCATTTTCATCAATCCTATATATGCTACTGCCACATAGGCTTATGCTAGGATTGCTTTTCATAAACTCAAACTGCTTCATATACCTATCAGCAAAATTGATATCATCTGAGTCTAAGCGTGCGATATAGTCCCCAGAAGAAACCTGGAACGCCTTATTAAGTGAGCTAGCTAACCCTATATTTTGCTTATTCTTCACATAAATTAATTTAAAATTGATATCTACTACATCAGACTTTATTTTATTTATAAGAACATCGACATCTTTTTCGTATTGAGGATTATCAAGTACTACTATTAGCTCATTGAAAAAATAATTTTGGTTAGTCTGATCCACTACTGACCGTAATGATTTTTCAATCCAATCTATAGGCTCTTTGTAAATAGATATAATAGTTGATATTCTTTTCATAGATCAAAACTCCTTTATAGCCCGTTGTTCTATATATCGTTTAAAATCATCTCATATTTCTCAGCTATGACATCTTTATCAAATTCCCTAGATCTATTCACCATTTTGTCTTTATCAAAGCGCATTGTTTCAAAATCAATTAAAGCCGACTTTAAAGAGCTTGGAGACATATATCTGTATAACACTCCAAGTGAATTGTTATAATAATCTGTAGTAAGATCTGAATCTATAGTTAAGATTTCACGTGGCCCCGTTTTACAATCAGTAGAAATAATAGGCACCCCTAAAGCTAACGACTCCAACAATACATTAGGAAATCCTTCAGACCTTGATGATAGCAATAAAGCCTTTGCATGCTTCATATATAAATATGGATTATTTTTTGATCCAATGAAAAATATATTTTGCGAGCCCTTCGCTAATTCTTTTAAATACGTATATTCTTCACCACTACCAACAATCAGTAAATTGTATTTTTTCAAACTATTGAATACTGAAATAATTTCGGGAATGTTTTTTACTGAGCTTAATCTACCTACAAAAATAAAATAATCCTTAGGTAATTTTTCTTCTTCTAACTTATTTTGTACATTGGCATCTAGGTTAATTTTATCTACATCAATACAGTTCTGAACAACATAATTATTAGTAGCAGGTATTCGGTTCTTAAAGGCTTCTAACATTCCTTCAGTCAAAAAGATTCTTTTATCACCTTTGCGATACAATATTTTAATAAGAGACAAGTTAATTTTATTTAACAAGCTTTTATTGAATTTGTACTTTTCAATCGAACCATGAGTAACAAGAATGCTTTGGTATTTAATTAAATAACGGCATATGGCATTAATATAATTTGATCTAAATAAATGACTTATTACAATGCAATCTTTATTTCCTCTAATACATAGTAACAGCTTAAGTAAACAAGTTATATTCAAAACAAACGAGAGCTTACTACCGGTTAAATACTTACTTAATGGTGAGCAAATAATATCTACAGATTTTTCAACTGAATATTTTATATTATTTTCGATTAATATTATAGAAACAGATTTACCGGTAGAAGACATTGAGTTAGCAAGATCTGCTGCCGCTTTTTCACCGCCACCATTAGACAAAGAGTTTACTAATATAAATATTTTTTTACTATCCATTATTTCATAACTCTTTTAAAGGAATGGCGGGGACACCAATATATATTTTCCCATCACTAAGACTTTTTGAAACAACCGCGCCTGCTCCAATTACAATATCGTTTCCTATAGTAACGCCTGGCAAAATTACTGCATTCGCGCCTATATGCACTCGATTTCCTATATTAACATTGTTGAATGTGTGAGTGCCATCAAATTTATTATAATCTAAAGTAGTTGATAGGATTTTTACCCCAGCCGATATTGACACATTAGAGCCTATTACAATCCCTCCAGAAGCATTTATATAAGAATAATCATTAAACGTAACATTATCACCAATTTCTAATTTTTTTGGGCATACTACTCGAACAGGACCATAGGTATGAAAGCCATTGCCATAGCTCTTTAATTTCCGTTTGAGTATAATTCTATTAATTTTATTTAAAATTCTAAATATCATTTAAGCATTCTTCCAAATATAAATCGATAAGAAATTGTAATCGAGCTCAGTGGAGCTAAATAAGCTATGATAAAGACAGGTAACGATAGATACCTATCCGATACATACTCAAAGAACAATAGCATTGTCACTATTGTTATAGCCGCTGAGATCGAGACTACATACTTCAAGCTCGTATTTTTCCTTATAGCGATAGCGGATTGACAACAATAATAATTAGACACCGCCACTCCCCCCATTAAGATTGCCAGAAATATTAGCTGGATATTTTCTAAGTTATATTCTATTATGGCAGAGGACACTTCTAATATAAATATACAACACAAAGTTAATACAAGGAAGGCTGCAATTAAATTGTGCTTAACTATGATATCTTTAACTTTTTCTTTTAACAAAAGAGTTTTACTTTTTTCTTTAATGAAAGCTAAGACAACTGGTTCACAAACCTTCATGATTAAAGATGAAATTCTTTGCAATATCCCGAACTTACCTAGTGTAGCAGCCCCCAAATTTTGATTTATCAATATACCTAATATTGGCATTAATGAAGCCGAAATAATTCGGTAAGAAACCACATTATAAGAATTTTGCAGTATGGTTTTGATAACATATGCTCGAATAGTAACCCTCTGAAAATCCTTCCTTCTGTATAGTATCAAGCAAAGATTTGGTAAGAACAACAAAGCTCCATGCATTAATGCTATTATTTCTATAGCAATACCTTTAAAAATAGAGAAAAGTATAACTAACAAAACTATAGACTTAATAATTACTTGGATCTTAATGACAGTATTACCATAACCATTCGTAGCATACCAAATATTATAATTAAACAGCTCTGCTGCTAGAAATAGCATCATATAGGCCAACATAGAACTGCTAAATCCATATCTTACGGACATTGCAATACCAATGGCAACTATTATAAATATAATCAGCTTAACTATAAATAAATTGGCTACTAGTAGTGCACCTCTATGACTCAACGCTCTTTTTAGTAATAATGGCGCGGCTCCTAACTCAACTATTATCACCAAGAATGCAACAATAGTCTGGGCTAAGAAATATTCTCCGTAGGCATCTAATGAATAACCCGTGATCAGCAAAGGTATAAATATCAAAGGAAAAACAACTTCGATCCCTTTATTTATAACTAGTATTTTCATGTTGCTTCTGAAGCTACTAGACATTTACCTAGCTCCAGAACCAAATATCACTGTTTTTATTGTTCTAACCAGGATAAGTAAATCCAACCAAAAGGAAAAGTTTTTTATATAATAAAAATCATACTCTAGCTTCTCTATCATACCTTCTACTTCTGCTGCATATCCCTGTTCTACTTGGGCCCAGCCAGTGATACCAGGACGCACAACATGACGGTAGTGGAAGAATGGTACGTCTTTCTCGTACCACTCCGTCAGGCTCATGGATTCTGGGCGTGGCCCGATCATGCTCATATCGCCTTTCAATACATTGAATAATTGGGGCAGTTCATCCAGACGACACTTGCGGATAAAGTGTCCTACACGAGTAATACGGGGATCGTGACCTTCCTGAGTGAAACCGGTGCCCTTCATATCAGTATACATGCTACGAAATTTGTAAACAGTGAAGGGACGGCAATGGAATCCCATACGCGGCTGACAGAATAGTGCTTTACCGGAGCTATCCAGACGAATGGCAATTGCCGTCAATAACATGACGGGGGCCAGCAACGGAATCAGGATTAACGCGGCGAGAATATCCATACCGCGCTTGATGACTTCATAGTCTTCACGCGGTGTCAGCGAGCCAAATTCGTTGGCATAGAGGTGATCTAGCAGGACCTTGCCAGTAATCATTTCATGCGCCTGGGTGGCGTGGTAGACCGGAATACGATGAATCGTGCAGTCAGCAAGGAAGCGTTGCCATTCTTCCGGGAGATCCGCACGTAAATCCGCGACTACTGCATCGATACGCTTCATACCCACAAGTGTAGGGGCCTCCAGCTGGTACCAATACACTGATTTGCTGTGATCATCACACAACGCAGGCGCCTTGCCGAAAGGCACTACTGCCATACGTTTAGTAGTCAGTTTGCTGTCGACATAATAGAAAGCCCCGCCAAAGATGATCGCCAGTACAAAGGAGATACCCACCTGGAGACGAGACACTTCAATTTCCAATACACTGCAGATGATGATCAGCAAGGTATAGGAAGCCGCGACGGTTGGGATGACATAGGTGAAGGATCGTGTCCCCGGTAACTGGCACAGGCGATTGATCAATGTCAGTGATAGGGTGAAAGCTGCAGCAGTCCCCATAATCGCATTCCACTGCGCCAGTGTGGAGGTATTCCAGAAATCAAATCCCCAGCGGTACATGGCAGGCAGTACGACAACCAGCAGCACGCCAAAAAATGTCTGTATACGCTTACTGGCCAGCAAGCGCTCGTAATGACGTGAGTAACGTCGTTGATGCTCCATGGTAGAGCTCGCTTCTTTCATGACGGGTTCCCTTCGAAATCAATACGGCTAATGGCCAAATAGAGTGCGATCATTTATAGCTGTAATTGTAATAGCCATAGTTTTCGCCATAGGCGCCGGCGGCCTTGTGCTCCATCGCATTGAGTATGCCGCCTTTGACTGCAACACCAGAGGCGGCCAGTCGCTTGAGAGAGACTTCCACTTCCTTGGGCGCATTCACCTCAAAGCGTGTCACCAATAGTGTCGTTCCTACATGCTTACCGATGACGGCAGCATCGGTAACAGCAAGGATTGGCGGTGAATCGATGATAACCAGATCAAAGCGCTCGCTGACCGCATTCAGAAAATCCTTGAAACGAGCGCTCATCAGCAGCTCAGAAGGATTGGGCGGCGCAATACCACGTGCCACATAGGAGAGTGTCTCAAGCGCAGAAACCGGGCGAATAACATCTTCCAGAGACTTCTTTCCTGCCAGGTAATCACTCAAGCCACACTCGGAGCGTTCATCGAAGATGGAGTGCATATGCCCCTTGCGCATATCGGCATCTACCACCAATACACGCTGCCCAGCCTGGGCACAGACGGCCGCCAGGTTGGCAGAAACGAAACTCTTGCCGATACCCGGGCTAGGGCCGGTGATCATCAGCGTATTGGAAGAGGATTCCATCATCGCGAAGTGCAGGCTGGTGCGCAGGCCGCGTAGCGCCTCAATCGCCAGGTCAGCCGGATTGCGCGCGGCAAGCAAGCCATTGGGAATTTCACGTGAGTGTTTATCTGTCTTCCGTTTTACCTTGCGGCTCAACTTGCCCTGCTCATCCGAAAGCGGAATGGTGGCATACATCGGCAGACCCAGCGCTTCAAGCTGGTCTGGCGATTCCACGCCACGGCGGAATGCCGCACGCAACAGAATGACACCCACTGACAGTATGCCACCCAGCAGTGTCATGATAATCACGATCATGGCTTTCTTGGGTTTGACAGGCTGCGGCAAGATACCCGCTTCATCCAGAATACGTACATTACCGACCGTACTGGCTTGGGCGATTTCCATTTCCTGCACTTTATTCAATAGTTGCACATAGATAGCTTGGGTCACTTCCACACTGCGTGTCAGGCGCAACACTTCCTGCTGAGTCTCAGGTAGGTCCTTTACCTGGGCATTCAGCTTGCCCATCTCGCGCTTGAGTTGTGCCTTCTTCTCGAGCAAGGCTTTGTAAGTCGGATGGCTGGGCGTGTAACGCTTGGCAATCTCAGCTTCGGTCAACTCCAGCTGGTTGACCTGGGCTTCCAGGTTCACTATCCGCTCCAGCACCGACTGGGTTTCCAGCGATAGATCCACACTGTCACGCGAAGTCCTGAATTTATTCAGGCGCGACTCCGCTGCATCCAGCTGTGCCCGCACTTTGGGCACCTGATTATCGAGGAACTCGAGACTGTTACGTGCTTCTTCGCTCTGGCGCTGCACATTCTGCGAATAATAGATATCCGCGATGGTATTCAAAGTACGCTGCAGTGCTTGCGGCTGCTCCCCCGTCATCGACCAAGAGAGAATGCCGGTTTCCTTGCCCTGCTCTGCAACGGAGAAGGAATTACGCAGATCTTGAATCGCTTGCATGCGGCTGATATGGGTCAGCTCGAATTCCGCACCTTGCGCAGCATTCAAGGAGGTCACACGCAGGTTGAGCTGGCCGTTGGCGAAGCTGTCCAGTTGATTGACTCTCCCTTTGCCAAGCGACTCCCCCTCAAGGAAAAGCTCATAATGGGACTCATCCAGCACGCGCAGGGTGATGGTGCTACCAAGCATGGCATCAGCGACTGGCATTTCACTGACAGTAATGCTTTCCCCTGCCCAGGTGCTTGCCCAGCCTTGCGCAAAGTCCGGGCGTTCTACCCCACGCCGCACGAGAAAATCACCCAGTAGAGGCAGACGCTTCGGGGTAATAGCAATATCCAAATTGAGCAGGTCTACCGCACGGCCCAACACCATCCGTGAACGTATGATCTCGATCTCGGATTGAGACGGTGGCTCATTGCCTAGCAGGGAGTTGACGTCTGCCAGTGGGTTGGTCGAAGGCGCATCATCAATCTGTATCAGGGCATCCACCTTGTAGATAGGCGTCGCCAACAGTGCGTAGATCACCCCGATGACGGCAAACAGGCCAGTGATCGCGATGATCCATTGCTTGTGATCAATCAAGATGCCGAACAAGCGCCCCAGATCAATCGCATCGTCATCGTTGTCGCGAGCGGTTGCCGTTGGCATCGCTCCAGGGGCCGTATGTTGCGGGGTCTGATTCATGAAACACCCTTCGAGTGCTGCGGCTCTCGTGAGAACCAGTGGTAGATGGTAATGAACAGGGAAATAAGATGCTGGTGCGGATCAATCATCACTACGCAGATCATCGAAATCACTGGCGGAGCGAGTTACCTGATAGACCGCGGTCAGAGTCGGCATCAACTGATTGACGACTCGGTTCCAACGACTGAGCGGCGCGGCCGTGACATAGACCACATCGGAAGGCTGGAGCATGAATTCGGCACCAATGACGAAGGCTGCAGAATCGCGGGCATCCAGCTGATAGACGGTCGCCAGCTTGCCGCTACTGGTATCGGCACGCCGCACGACGAAGATGCCCTTGGCATCGGCCTGGCCTTCATCGATACCACCGGACTGGGCAATGGCATCCGTCAGCGAAATACGCGAATTGCCCATCGCCAGGCTGCCCGGCAGTTGTACCTCACCCATCACATACACTTTCTGATTGCCCACATCCGGGATATGCAGCACATCACCGTCGCGCAGCAAGCGGTTGTTGCTCAGTGCGCCATTCTGCAGCAAGTCATACAGCGAGAAGTGTTCATCACTGTCATCACGCGTCAGTACCACGTCGTGCCAGTTGGCCAGCGTCGACAGGCCGCCTGCCTGATTGACGGCATCCAAGATGGTCAGCGGCACATTGGTGATCGGCAGGATTCCCGGCGTTTGCACCTGGCCGGTGACGTATACCTTCTGGGATTTGAATGCCGCCACCTGCACATCGATCTGCGGTGAGGCGATATAACCAGACAGGCGACGTTCGATGACGGCGCGCAGTTCCTTGACCGTCAGCCCTGCTGCTTTGACGCGCCCGATGTAGGGATAAAAGATGGTGCCATCGCTGTGCACACTGTTGCCGGATTCGATGGCGCTGCGTTCAGAACCGGCAGGAATGGTCAGTTCGGGGTGATCGTAGACGATGATGTTGAGCACATCACCGCGACCAATGCGGTAATCGTAATCGGCCAGCTGCTGCTCAAGCAGCTGATTATCACGCTGGCCCTGGCCACGACTGTCATTCAGGGCATCTACCATGCCGAAGGTGATCGGCTTGACCTCAAGCGCATCATCCAGCGGGGCCGTTTCTGTCTGATAGTCCATATCGCCACCGGGGGCGAAAGCACAGCCCGTGGTAGACAACATGGCAATCAACAGCGCGGTGGTCATTGCCAGGCGGGGGCGCGGCGACAACGCACAGCCCTTGCCAAACATGGTGACCTTGATCATGTAAAACCCCCGAAAACTGCAAGATGGAATGGACAGCCTCATGCTGCCTTGGAAGAGAAGGCGTCGTGGTCAGGCCGCGACGTAGTCAATCGAAAGTCGTCAACCGAAAATAGGCTCAGCAGCGGAGTCCCGACGTGTCAGTCAGGGTGAAGAGACAGAATGTAGAGAAAGGATGCGCTGGGTGAATCTCGAGGACAGCCAGAGAGCTGAGCTGTTTGATGTTGGCCTGCATTGCGCAAGCCCTGTGCGGTAAGTCTCTCCGACCCCATCGACCTTTCGTGAGCGTGAGCTGGTTTTAGGCACGCTACCGCCCCAGGGTGGTTGACGGCGCATCCCTGAGGCCCTGACATGAAGATCTTGATGTCTTCCAGCTTGTATCGTGCTTGACTACCTGTTTCCCAGGCAGCATCAATCCCTCACTGACGCAAGAAAGCCTTGCTGCGAGTGGTACCCCGAATTCAAGGCAAGATCATTCCTCTTGAGGAAAATCCGGCGCACTGAACTCGTGGACAGATATCGAGCACAAAATTCAATTAGCTAATACTTAACAACCAGAAAGGTAATCCCGAAATTCAAGACGCAACAAACCCTAGCAGAGCAATCATCTTGTAGATCGCCAGTGCTATCAGATGAGGACTTGTTTTTGTTCAATTGAGTACAGGATTCAGGTTTCGAGCCAATAAGACTTGTACAACCCTATCGGCTCGCACTGCCTGGATGGCACCAGTCACTGCAAATCCAATGGCTGACACGCCATGACAGCCTGTTACCGACACTGCTGAGGAGAGAATCTATCGGGCGTTGGTAGAGACACCAGCACCGCAAGCGCAAGATCCTTCCTGCGTGTCGTCAACACGGCATGACGTTCCACCGGTGACCCATCCTTTCTGTGTCGCAAAAAAGAAACACAGCCTTTTCAATAAGGGACGCATGATACTGCATTCTGGGACTCTCGTTCCACCCTTTATTCATATTCCCCTGCCGCCCACCAAGGTCTGAAAGCGAGACGATACCACCTAAATGACTGATATTTATGGTATTATGCGGCCCGCTGGGCTCCAGGAGCCGCATTGCAGGGCATTAGATCATGAATCATTACGTATCCAAAAGGCGACACCAAGCTCGGCTACGGCCAACCGCGATACGCATCAGCATCAATCAGAAACGACACATTTACACAAAGTACCAATTAACCAATAACAAAATGACTAGCCTTCCCATCAAAGCATCATCAATCAGTATTGAAATAGACTTCCCGATTAAGATAACGAGTTTCACGACCCAGAATTCAAGCCCGTATGCTCTCTTCCGAGATTGGCCAATTTTTACCCACTCGCATTTCTTGCGATTATTGTCGAGAACCCAAGGTCATTCTCGTCAAGCGTGATGACGCGATCATCATATTCGATGGTTGTTTACGGTTAGATGTCAGTCGACCAACAACCTGAACTCTGTTAATTTTCACGACATTCGCGTATTGAAATCTTTCTCACAAGGCGATAGAACGTAGGCATCATTAATATCTCGCCGCACCAACTGTTTCCCATAAAGAAACAATGATTCAGAAAAATCAAAACTTTGCATGGGCGCAAACGCGCGCAGAGTTTCACCACCATGAAAGAAGGGAACCCACATGAAACGTATTTCTACCTTGCTGGCCATTGCTGGTTTAGCACTGACTCCAATGGCCCATGCAGAAAGCGAAGCGCCCGCTCAGGCTAGCACTACATCAACCAGCGCTGGCGCCGGTGGTGGTGCCGCTGCCGGAGCTGGCGCAGCCGGCGGCATGGCTGCAGGAACGATCGCGACAGTGGCGGTAGGAGTCGCGGCAGCCGTGGGTGTTGCAGCCAAGGTAGCCTCTGGCGATGACAGCAGCAGTAGCACCACCGGCACTACAGGTACTACTGGCACCACTGGCACGACAGGTACCACTGGCACCACAGGTACCTTCTGATCACCATGAAGCCGACAACCATCACGATGGGGGGCCGCCTGGCGGCCCCTTTGCTTGTGTCTGGTGCGCTGATGCTCGGTGGTTGCTCTTCTCTTGAGCAGGGACAGATTGCGCAAACCGCTCTGGCGTTCATCGACAGCGACCAATTCGATGCCGAGCGTGCGCGCGCCCTGCCCTATGCCACGCTGCGCTTAAGCTATGACGGCAACACCGGGATGGTGGTGTTGGCGTCTCTGGAGACAGCGACCCGCAAAGACAGGGACGCAACGGACGCGACCTATCAGCAAGAACACACAGGGCTGACACCTCTGGCAGCCCTGCCCTCTTCCGCCACGCCTGTTGAGTCGAAGGCAAGACAGCCTTCGACCACGACAGAGCTGGTACGTTTCGAAACGGCGGATCATGCCTTCGTGCGTCTGGAGAACGGCTGGCTGAGCGGTACCGCCGGCTTCGACACCGACCTGCTGGACATGCGACGCGACGTATCACTGACCACGCTGATGTCTGCGCTGGACAGTGGCGACCCCACGCACAGCTATGTGATTCACTCACGCTGGCAGCGCGCCGATGGCATAGAGGGTTATGCGCAGGGCCAGGCAAGCTGGCAATGCGCGGCTCCCGCCGTGCAGGCCTTGCCGTTGGGCGATCAGACCGTGGCCCAGTGTGAGGAAAACATCCTCTGGCAAGATGGCTCGCGTAGCGTCAATCGCTATGCGGTTGCTACTGTGAATGATCCCCCCGCGACTGATGCCAATGCGGCACCAAGAATCTGGGCGGCGGATGTTCAACCCTGGCCGGATTCTCATTATTGGAGCTGGGAGGTCGCGCGTGGCTGGTGGTAAGTGCCCAGAAATTTTCTTTCAGCGCCATGATCATGCCGCGCCGGTTGCACGAGTCGGCAGTGTGCCTTCTGTCCATCAAGGTGTCGTGTCTCTTGCCCGTCGAGGTGTCGTGAAAAGCTATCTGCATGAACGTCTGAAGGCCGCCCTTGGCGTCGCGATGCTCGCGTCTGCTTGCGGTGCACTTTTGCTGCCTGGCGCAGCGCTGGCCAGCGAGACTCCGGCAGCATCGTCAGCCCCATCCCAAGACCAGGATGCCAGCGCCCAGACACTGACCATCAGTGAGGCGCTATCGCGCCAGCTCGGCGTGCTGACGAATGCCAATGGTATCGAGTGGCCGCATGCGTTCGTGGCCACCCAGCATACACGCGACAGGACACGTGAGCTGGGGCGTCGCCTGTTCTTCGAGCTGCGTCAACTGAGCTCGCAGGCCGTCTTTGATGATCGGCTGTCGGCTGAAGGGCTCAAGCACTGGATGCGCATCATCGGTCGTACGCCGGTCGAGGGGCGTCAGGTCGGGCGGATCGATCCCATCGCTTTGTGGCGTTTTCCGCGCCTGGACATCCCGCTCACGACGGGTGATTGGATAGGCCAATGTCAGACCGAGACGCGCATTCAGCTCTGGAGTGCCGTTGGCGTGCGCCAGCTGGACTGGCGCCCCGGCCTGACGCTGCACGACGCCATCGCTGGCCTACCGGGCGCGCAGGCGGACTCGGAACACGCCAGCGTCATCACGCTGGGCGGCAGAATCATCGTCCGCGGCATCAGCGCCTGGAATGACCAGCCCTATACGCTGGCGCCGGGCGACCGTGTCGTGGTCAACATGCCGCGTATCTCGGCGGCCGCCGCCTGGGTCAATCGCAGCCTGCCCGAGTGGTTGAGTCTGCAATGGCCGGGCAAGGAGTGCCGCAGCGTGGACGCCATCACAGGAGAGCCACAGCAGCGCGACTACCTGCAGGTAGCGCGGCAATACGCTGACAGTGATGATCGTGATGACAGTGATGACCGCGATGACAAGGACAGTGGCTCGCTCCCTCAGGGCGACACTCCATGGGCGACGTGACAATGACACAGCAGGACGCCTCGTGCTCAGGCAGGCAAAGGATGGCAGCAGACAGCATGGATCATTCGCACTTCACTTCCATGGCGCCGACGCGTGCCCGGCTCATTCCCTTGACGCGCGCCATCCGGCAGCTGGCCATGCTCAGTGCGGGCATGCTGCTGGCCCCGATGAGCTACGCCGGCCTGCTGGATGGTCCGCAGCCGATCGAGACACGTCTCAGTGGCCTCGGGCATGGTCAATCGGACTTCGGTGGCGTCGGCCTGATGCAGACCCCCACCGCGCGCATGCAGAAACCGGGCAGCATTCACTTCTCCTATAGCCAGGTCGAACCTTACCGCCGCTATAACGTCAGTTTGCAGCCGCTCGATTGGCTGGAGGTCGGCTTCCGCTACACGGAAGTCACCAACCGCCTTTACGGCGAAGCCATCGCTGGCGACCGCAACTACCTGGACAAGGGTGTCGACGCCAAGTTTCGTCTGTGGGAAGAGAGCCGTTATCTGCCCGAAGTCGCGGTCGGCCTGCGCGACATGGGTGGTACCAGCCTGTTCGGCAGTGAGTATCTGGTCGCCAGCAAGCGCTGGTATGACCTCGACTTCACGCTGGGGCTGGGCTGGGGCTATCTCGGTTCACGCGGTGATATCAGCAACCCGCTCGGCTGGGTGCGTGACAGCTACAACGACCGCCCCGGGCGTGGCGAGACCGGCGGTGATCAGGGCGGTGAGTTCTCCCTCAACAGCCTGTTCAAGGGTGATGTCGGCATCTTCGGCGGCGTGGAATGGCAGACACCGTGGGATCCGCTGGTGTTGATGGCAGAGCTTGATGGCAATGACTATCAGAGCGAGCCGCAGGACAACGATCAAGAACAGGATAGCCCGATCAACTTGGGTGCCCGCCTGAGCGTGACCGACAACCTGACCGTCAAGGCCGGCTGGGAGCGTGGCAATACCGCGATGTTCGGCGTCAACTTCGGGGTGGATCTCGCCGGGCTCTCGCAGGCCAAGCTGGATAGCCCGCCGGAGCGCTTGATTGCCGGGGCCCCCACGCGCAACCAGGTCAGCTGGCCAGAGCTCTCCCGCGAGATTCAGGCGCAATCGGGCATTCGTGTCGATAGCCTCTCGCGCAAGGGAACGGCGCTGATCGTCAGTGGCGAGAGCACGCGTTTCCGCTCCACCGCTCAGGCCGAAGGGCGTGCCAACCGCGTGCTGCACAACCGGCTGGATGACGATTTCGAGAGCTTCCATTACCGCCTGCGTTCTGGCGGTCTGGATACGCGCGAAGATGTCCATTCCCGCGCCGATGTCGTCAGTGCCGGACACGATGCGCGCCAGCAGCTGCGCTATACCCACAGCGTCTATGCATTGGCGGCCACCGAGCCGACCGATGAGCATGGCGAAGGCGCGGCCCGCTACAGCGGTGAAAAGGTGCTGCTCGAGAATCCTGATGATCGCTGGAGCGCCGGCTTCTCGCCTGGCCTCAACCAGAACATCGGCGGCCCGGATGGCTACCTGTATCAGGCCTATCTGCGCGGCTCCGCCTCATGGCGGACCGATCGTCACGGCTGGCTCTCCGGTTCGGCGCAGCTGACCCTGTTCGACAACTTCGACAAGTTCGATTACATCTCGGACTCCAAGCTGCCCAGGGTTCGCTCCTATATCGGTCGCTATATCGAAGAGACCGACGTCGGCATCAATAACCTGCAGTACACCCGCACACACCAGTTCGGGCGTGACTGGTACGGCATGGCCTATGGCGGCATTCTGGAGATGATGTATGCCGGTGTGGGCGCGGAGGTGCTCTATCGCCCGCTGGGCTCGCCACTGGCCTACGGGGTCGATGTGAACTGGGTCAAGCAGCGCGAGTTCGATCAGCAGTTCGGCCTGCGCGATTACTCGACCACCACTGGCCATGCCAGCATCTACTGGGATACCGGCTATGAAGACGTGTTGGCCAAGGCCAGCTTCGGCCGCTACCTGGCAGAAGATGTCGGCATGACGCTGGATCTCTCACGCGGCTTCGCCAATGGCGCACGCATGGGCGCCTGGGCCACCTTCACCGATGCCGGCGACGACTTCGGCGAGGGTAGCTTCGACAAGGGCCTCTACATCGTGCTGCCGCTGGATGCGTTCTTCATGCATTCCAGCCGTGATAATGTCGGCCTGGCCTGGAATCCGCTGACCCGTGATGGTGGCGCACGTCTCAGCCGCAAGTTCAGCCTGTATGACATGACCAGCTATCGCGACATGGATGACTACTGGCGCGGCTTCGCTTCCCAGGTCTGGAAGTGAACGACGCCATGAGCTGTTCTTTGCCTCGAGGCGGTCTAGGTAATGAGCGGATCTCCGTAATGAGCTGGCCTGAGTCATAGGACAATAGCCGCACCCACAAGAAGGCCCCGATCCACAGGATCGGGGCCTTCTTTCGTGTCAGCTGCGCAGAAACAACTAAGCAGCTTACAAGCTACCGGCTCATGTCATGTGCTCAGCGCTTGGTGAAGTTGTTGCGCACCAGGTCGACCACATCATCCATGCGACCATTGAGCACCGCCTTGGCGGAGTAGAGCGCGGTGGAGGCGACCTGGCCGGCTTCCACATGCGGCGGCATCACCAGCTCCATGCGGTTGACCTTGACCTCGAGCACCCCGGGGCCGTCCTGGGCCAGCAGACTCTTCACCGCCTCATCCAGCTCGTGCTTCTCCTCGACGCGACGCCCCCACAGCCCCATGGACTGAGCCAGCAGCGAGAAGTCGGGATTCTCTAGCTCGGTGTAAGTATCCAGAATGCCCTCGACCTTCTGCTCAAGCTCGACGAAGCCCAACGTGCTGTTGTTGAAGATGACGATCTTGAGCGGGATCTTCTCCTGCTTGAGGGTCAACAGGTCCCCCATCAGCATGGCAAGGCCACCATCGCCACACATGGCGATCACCTGACGCTGCGGGTAGGCCTTCTGGATGCCGATGGCCTGAGGGTAGGCGTTGGCCATGGTGCCGTGCATCAGGCTCGGCAGCGTGCGGCGCTTGCCGTTGGCCCGGATGTGACGCAGGCACCACACCATCGGGCTACCGCCATCGGCGGTGAACACGGCGTCTTCGCTGGCGTGACGATCCAGCGCCAGTGTCAGCTCCTGCGGGTGGATGAGACGCTCGTCATCGGAGGTAACGGCGG
>CETM01190079.1_pt1 | contig 22471 bp, 26 predicted proteins | sample 361451 | NCBI WGS metagenome assembly CETM01 (sample SAMEA2622690, study PRJEB7988) | marine metagenome | isolation source: saline water (ENVO:00002010), including
GCAGACACGCCGCCGCCGCGTTTCAGCCGTCGCCGACTGCTCAGCTACGCCCGACGCGAGGGCATGGAACTGCGTCGTGATCCGATTCGCGCCACACTGGCCCTGGCGGGAACGCTGATCTTGATGTTCATCATGGGCTACGGCATTACCATGGATGTGGAGGATCTTTCCTTCGCCGTGCTCGATCGCGACCAGACCACCACCAGCCAGCACTATATTCTCAACCTGTCCGGGTCGCGCTACTTCGAGGAACAACCGCCTCTGCAGAGCTACGCCGACCTGAATGCACGCCTGCGCAGCGGCGACATCAGCCTCGCCGTGGAAATTCCGCCCGGTTTCGGACGCGACCTCAAGCGCGGCGCTTCGCCACAGGTCGCCTATTGGATCGACGGCGCCATGCCGAGTCGCGCCAGCACGATTCAGGGCTACGCGCAGGGCATCCACAATGCCTACCTGCAGGAACTGGCACGCAACACTGGCGTGTCGGACGCCGGAGCACCGGTGGATATCGCCCTGCGCTATCGCTACAACCCCGACGTGCAGAGCCTGCCGGCCATGGTCCCAGCGGTCATCCCGCTGTTGCTGATGATGATTCCCGCCATGCTCACTGCCCTGGGGGTGGTGCGCGAAAAGGAACTGGGCTCGATCACCAATTTCTATGTCACGCCGGTGACCCGCCTGGAATTTCTGATTGGCAAGCAACTGCCCTACGTGGCCATGGGGATGGTCAACTTCGTCCTGCTGATAGTGCTTTCGATCGTCGTCTTCGGTGTGCCGGTCAAGGGCAGCCTGCTGGTCCTGACGCTGGGTGCACTGCTCTACGTGATGTGCGCCACGGGACTGGGACTTCTGATCTCGTCGCTGTTCAACAGTCAGATTGCTGCCATCTTCGGCACCGCCATCGTCACCCTGGTACCGGCCATCCAGTTTTCGGGCATGACGCACCCTGTCTCGGCCATGGAAGGGGTCTCGGCGATCATCGGGTATCTTTATCCCACCAGCCACTTTCTGCTCATTAGCCGGGGCGTATTTTCCAAGGCGCTGGGGCTGCTCGATCTTTATCCCTATTTTCTGGCCCTGTTAGTGACCATTCCCATCCTGGGAGCACTGAGCATCCTGGGCCTGAAAAAGCAGGAGCGGTGAGATGAACGCCATTGCCAACATCCTGCACCTTGGCTTCAAGGAACTGCGTACACTTTTCCGCGATCCGGCAATGATGGTGCTGATCGTCTACTCCTTCACACTCAGCATCCACTCCAGCGCCACCGGGATCCCGGAATCGCCTTATCGGGCCACCATCGCGGTGGTCGACGAGGACCGCTCGCCAGCATCGCAGCGCATCATCGATGCCTTTCAGGCGCCCTACTTTCTCGAACCGGTGCTGACGAACCATGCCGAAATGGACGCTGGCATGGACAAAGGGCGCTATACCTTCACCTTGAATATTCCGCCCGATTTCCAGCGCGACCTACTCGCAGGCAGGTCGCCAGCGATCCAGCTCAATGTCGACGCCACTCAAGTCAGCCAGGCCTTTTCCGGCGCCGGCCACATTCAGCAGATCGTCAGCAGCGAAGTCGCCACCTTCCTGTCCGGTTACGCCCCCGACGCCTCCCCCCCCGTCCAGGCGGTCGTACGTACCGTCTACAACCCCAACCTGTACCAGTCCTGGTTCGGCGCAATAAATGCGGTCATCAACCAGATCACCATGCTGTCGATCATCCTGACCGGTGCGGCGCTAATCCGCGAGCGTGAACACGGCACCATCGAGCATCTGCTGGTCATGCCGGTGACCCCCTTCGAGATCATGTCCGCCAAGGTCTGGTCGATGGGATTGGTGGTGCTGGTAGCCGCCGCCCTGGCCCTGAACTTCATCGTAGAAGAGTGGCTGGACGTGCCGATTACCGGGTCCGTAGCGCTGTTTCTGCTGGGCACGACGCTGCACCTGTTCGCGACCACGTCCCTGGGGATCTTCTTCGGCACTGTGGCCCGTTCCATGCCTCAGCTCGGCCTGCTGATCATCCTGACCCTCATGCCTCTGCAGGTGCTTTCTGGCGGCATGACACCGCGCGAAAGCATGCCCGAAATGGTCCAGAACCTGATGCTTGCCGCGCCTACCACACATTTCGTGGCACTCGGTCAGAGCATCTTGTTCCGGGGAGCGGGGCTGGCCATCGTCTGGCCGCAGTTGCTGGCACTTGTAGTCATCGGCGCGGTCTTTTTCGCAGTTGCCCTGTCCCGGCTGCGTAAATCGCTGGGATGAGGCACAAGATGAACAGAGCACAAGTTGTTGCCATGCCTACCGATGCCTCTAATCGTGACTCTCCTGAGATGCCTTCATCCATGACCGAGCCGGGCCACATCGAACAGCAAGACAATCGCCTGGCCATCGTCGGTGCCTGGACCCTGCCGCACTACGCCGCTTTACGCCTTGAACTCGATCGCAGTCCCCGGCGTGAAATGACCGCCGCGGCAATCGATCTCACCGAACTCGGCGCCCTGGACACCGCCGGCGCCGCCTTGTTGGCGGAACTCGTCGGTGCCCAATGGCTTGCCGAGATCGACGACAGGGCTCCCGAGTTGCCGGCGACACGCCGCGCCCTGCTGCGCACCTTGGGCGAAGCCATGGCCGACAACCCGCCTCCCACGGTGCGCCCCGGCCGACCGCTTTGGGACACCCTGGCCCGGGTCGGCCAGCTCATCGAGGGAATCTGGCAGCAGCAACGCCAGTTGCTCGGCTTCATCGGCCAGGTGCTCGCCGCCCTCGTCGCCACTGGCTGGCGGCCGGGCCGCTGGCGTCTTACCTCGATGGTGGCCCAGTTGCACCAGACGGGCCTCAATGCCCTGCCCATCGTCGCCCTACTGACCTTCCTGGTGGGCGCCGTGGTGGCCTTCCTCGGCGCCACGGTGCTGCGCGATTTCGGCGCCACCCTCTACACCGTCAACCTGGTCGCCTTTGCCTTCCTTCGCGAGTTCGGCGTGCTGCTCGCCGCCATCCTGCTTGCCGGTCGCACCGCCAGCGCCTTCACGGCCCAGATCGGCGCCATGAAGGCCAACGAGGAACTCGATGCCGTGCGTACCCTCGGCCTCGATCCCATCGAGCTACTGGTGCTGCCCAGGGTGTTGGCGATGATGCTGAGCCTGCCGATCCTTACCTTCGTGGGCATGTTGAGCGGCATTCTCGGCGGTGCCCTGGTCTGCCTGCAGGCCCTGGATATCTCGCTTATCCAGTTTCTGGCCATCCTGCAGCGTGACATCCCGCTCAACCACTTCCTGGTGGGACTCGCCAAGGCACCGCTGTTTGCCTTCCTCATTGCAGTAATCGGTTGCCTGGAGGGCTTCAAGGTCAGCGGCAGCGCCCAGTCGGTGGGCGAACACACCACCTCGAGCGTGGTGCAGTCGATCTTCGTGGTGATTCTGCTGGATGCAGTGGCGGCGCTGTTCTTCATGGAGATGGGCTGGTGAGCGCGTCCCGGGAACCACTGATCCGGGTTCGCGGACTGGCCAACCGCTTCGGCCAGCACAGCGTTCATGAGAACCTCGATCTCGACCTCTACCCGGGCGAGATCCTCGGAGTAGTCGGCGGCTCGGGCACCGGCAAGTCGGTTCTGCTGCGCAGCATCGTCGGCCTGTTGCGGCCCAGCGCCGGGCGCATCGAGGTGTTCGGTGAAGACCTCCCGCAGCTCCCCGCCCGGGATCGCTCCCGAGTGGAACGCCGTTTCGGAGTGCTCTTCCAGCGTGGTGCGCTGTTCACCTCACTGACCCTGCAGGAGAACGTCGCCCTGCCACTGATCGAGCACGCCGGACTCCCCCGCGCCGACGCCGAAGCCCTGGCCCGGGTCAAGCTGGCCCTGGCCGGCCTGCCCGGGGAGGTCGCGATCCTGTACCCCGCCGAACTCTCTGGCGGCATGATCAAGCGGGCCGCGCTAGCGCGTGCCCTGGCACTGGACCCCGAAGTGCTGTTCCTGGACGAGCCGACGGCGGGCCTGGACCCGATCGGTGCGGCGGCCTTCGATCGCCTGATTCTGACCCTGCGCGACGCCCTGGGTCTGAGCGTTTTCCTGGTCACTCATGACCTGGACACTCTCTATGCCGCCTGCGATCGGGTGGCCGTGCTATCGCGCCGGCGTGTGCGGGTTGCCGATCGGCTCGACATCGTCGCGGCCACCGACGATGAATGGATCCACGACTACTTTCATGGCCCCCGAGGCCGCGCCGCCTATCGGGCGGCCCATCCAGAAGAGAGCCCCTGACGATGGAACCTCGTGCTCATCATGTGCTGATCGGACTGTTCACGGTGATTACCCTGGGTAGCGCGCTGCTGTTCGCCCTCTGGCTCGGCAAGTCCAGCGTCGACCGCGACTATGCCTGGTACGAGATTCGCTTCAACCGGGCCGTCAGCGGGCTCGCCGAGGGCAATGCAGTCCAGTACAGCGGTATCGAGGTCGGCGATGTAGTCAGGCTACGCCTCGACCCCCAGGACCCGCGCCAGGTACGGGCGCTGATCCGCGTCTATAGCGACGTTCCAGTGAAGCAGGATACCCGCGCCAGCCTGGCACTGGCCAACATCACTGGCACCATGAACATCCAACTGCTCGGCGGCACCCCGCAGAGTCCGCGCCTGCAAGGCGGCCGCGACGATCCTCCACTGATCCAGGCCGAACCTTCGCCGCTGAGCTCGCTGCTCGCCAACAGCGAGGAGCTCTTCGCCCAGGTGGAGCGCTTGCTGACCAGCGCCAACCGGCTGCTTTCCGCAGAGAATGCCGAAAGTCTGACGCGCACCCTGGGCAACCTGGAGAGCGTCTCGCGGGCGTTGGTCGACCAGCGTCACGCCCTCGGCGAAGCCATGGCGCGCTTCGGACGGGCCGGCGAGCAGTTCGAGGCGGCCCTCGAAAGTTTCAGCCGACTGGGCGAGACTGCCAACGGCCTACTGGACAAGGAGGGTGGCGAGGCTCTGCAGAGTGCCCGCCGCGCGATGCAATCGCTGGAGTCTACTACCGCCCGGCTGGATAGCCTGACCGCACGCCACGAGGGCTCTCTGGCCCGGGGCCTTCAAGGCGTGGGTGAACTCGACCCGGCCATGCGCGAGCTGCACGCTACGCTGCGCGTCCTGAACCGTCTGGTGCGGCGCTTCGAGGAGAATCCGGCCGAAGCCTTACTAGGCCGCGACGAGATACAGGAGTTCAGCCCATGAATCCATCCCGTATGCCACGCCTCGCCATGGCACTGCCGGTCCTGATTCTGGCCATGCTGCTCGGGGGCTGCAATGTGCTCCCCGAGCGCGAGCCGGTACGCCTGTTCACGCTCTCCGAACCGTCACTGTCGGCATCCTCTGACGCCGTCCGCGACCTGACTCTGCGGGTCGACACACCGAACGCCGGGGCGCCGTTGAATGGCCCGCGCCTACTGGTCATGTCCCCCCCTGGTGAGTTCCAGGTCTATGCCGGGGCACGCTGGCGTGACGATGCCCCACGACTGGTGCGCGATCATCTGATCGAAGCCTTCCGCCTCGACGGTCGCCTGGCCGCCGTAGTGGACGACGCCAGCCGGGCACGCAGCGACACCACCCTGGCGAGCCATCTAGGGGCCTTCTATAGCCGCTACCGCAAGGGCACGCCCGAGGTAATAATGCGCCTTGACGTCCAGCTTCTCGACGAGGCGAACCACGAGGTACTGGCCAGCCGACGCTTCGAGGTAGCGGCACCCAGTGATGACGACAGCCTAGAGGCCGTAGTCGAGGCCTTCGGCCGCGCCGCCGACCAGCTCGCCAGCGAGTTGGTCGACTGGACACTAAGAGAATTACCTTTACAAAAGTAGCGAGTGAAGCCCACGCATGGCGAAATCAGCCGAAAAGGGGACTTTGGTGCTTCATGCGGATTTGGCTTGACCAAGCAGGCGACCCTCATGCTCGCAGTACCGACCGCCCACTTCGTGATGCTGGGGCAAAGCATTTTGTTTCGTGGCGCAGGGTTATCGATCGTCTGGCCGCAGCTATTGGCGTTAGTGGCCATTGGCACGGTGTTTTTCCTGTTCGCCCTGTCCCGGCTGCGTAAATCGCCGGGATGAAGGTACACGGCTTTGGCATTCCTATAGCGAATGGAGATGGCCCGGCAAACATATGACTCGCGATTCATTCTCTAGAATTAATCTGCTCATGAAAAAGGCTTCACCAGCAATAATTCTGACATCAATCAAGTCCTGGCATCTCGTAACATCCATACTTTTAGTGAACAGCGGCCAAAGTCACTGGTCGCGTATATAGGAGTACCGGATCGATGAAAGCACTTGTCTATGAAGGGGTGGGTCAACGTCACTGGAAAGACAAATCCCATCCTGGCATCGAAAAACCTACGGATGCCATCGTTCGGTTGACGCATACCACCATCTGCGGAACCGATCTGCATATTCTCAAAGGTGACGTCCCCGCGGTTGAAGCCGGCCGCACCTTGGGCCATGAAGGCATCGGTATCATCGAGGAGGTTGGCGATAGCGTCAGCAGCCTCAAGCCTGGCGATCAGGTGCTTGTCTCCTGCATCACGTCCTGTGGCCACTGCGACTACTGCAAGCAGGGCATGTATGCTCACTGCCGTGATGGCGGCTGGATTCTGGGGCACAAGATCGACGGAACCCAGGCCGAGTTCGTGCGCATCCCGCATGCCGACAACAGCCTCTACCGCTTACCTCCGGGGCTCGACCCGGCTGCCGCGCTGATGCTGAGCGATATCCTGCCCACCGGCCATGAGATCGGCGCACTCAATGGCGAGGTCAAGCTCGGCGATACCGTGGCCATCATCGGCGCCGGACCGATAGGCCTGGCGGTCCTGCTGACTTCGCGCTTCTATTCGCCGGCCCGCATCATCATGATCGATCCCGACGAGAACCGGCTGGCCGTGGCCCGCCAGTTGGGGGCGACCGATACTGTCAGTACCGATCCTGTCGAAGCGATCATGAAACTCACCGACGGCGACGGCGTCGATGTGGCCATGGAAGCCGTGGGCATCCCCGAGTCGTTCGATACCTGCCAGCGTATCCTGCGACCTGGCGGAAAGCTCGCCAACATCGGTGTGCACGGCCGCAGCGTCGAGCTCCGCCTCGAGGATCTGTGGATCAAGAACGTCACGGTCCGCACGGGGCTGGTGAATACCAACACCATTCCAGTGCTGATGCGTTTTCTCGAAGCCGGTGGCATCGACGCGCAGAGCTTGATCACGCACCGCTTTGCCCTGAACGAGATCGAGCAGGCCTACGATGTGTTCTCGCGTGCCGCTGCGGAAAAGGCTATCAAGGTATTATTGACCGCCTGATCAATGATTCGGCCTAACTGGAGTATTAGGCCGATTTCAGAGGCCAGGGACACTTGGATTCCTGAATTCAACTAATAAGCGCAGTACCTGCGGTTTTTACTGCCCCTGAATATTCACCGAGAAATACCTGGGCAGGTGTCCGATAACCCAGGCGCTTCCTGGATCGGCTGTTGAGCTTCTCTACCACGCGTCGTAGCTCGGCATCGCTTACCCTCCGGAAGTCGGTACCCTTCCAGGCCGTGTTAAAACGGAAAACGGCCTAGCTTGGCTATCAAAAATCTGCCCCGCTTCGTTCGGGTTGGTTCCTTTGGGGCATGGCGCGATCAATCAACTGAATCGCCCCGGGTATTCTAGACACCCCTCAAGCTCTGGAAGTAACGCCGCTCATACTCAACGGGTGACAGGTCATCACTCGTCCCATGGCGGCGCCTTGGGTTGTAGAACATCTCGATATAATCGAACACATCACTCCTGGCAGCTTCTCGGGTAGGATAGATTCGCCGCTTGATCCGTTCACGCTTGAGGAGCTGGAAGAAGCTTTCTGCAACGGCGTTGTCGTGGCAGTTACCACGGCGACTCATGCTACCCACCAGTTGATTGGCCTTTAGAAAGCTCTGCCAGTCGGTGCTGCTGAACTGGCTTCCCTGATCTGAATGCACCATGACAACACCTTGCGGCTTTCGCCGCCAAACCGCTGCCAGCAAGGCATCCAACGCCAGATCAGTGGTCATACGAGGCTTCATCGACCAGCCCACCACCTGCCGAGAGAACAAGTCGATGATCACCGACAGGTAGAGCCAACCCTCATAGGTGCGTATGTAGGTAATGTCGGTGACCCAGGCAACATTGGGCGCTGTCACTTCAAACCGGCGATCCAAATGATTGGGCGACACCACCGCCGGGGTGCCACCATAGCAACCAGGGCGGCGCCGGTAACCCGTTTGGGAACGTAGCCCCTCCCGGCGCATCAGGCGAGCTACCCGATGCTTGCCACAGGCTTCGCCAGCCTCTCGCAAGTCCTGATGAATTTTACGATAGCCATACACGCCACCACTCTCGAGCCAGGCGTGCTTGATCAGTCCCAGCAGGCGCTGATCATCCCGGGCCCGCTCAGATAGGGCGTTACGGCACCAGGCATAGTAGCCGCTGGGATGCACTGCCATCATGCGGCCCAGACGCCGCACCGGGTATTGGTCCGCATGGTCATGGATAAACGCGTACCTCAGTCGGACTCTCTGGCGAAGTTCTGGGCGGCATTCCGACAGTGGCCTTTTTTAGAATATACAGTTCTTCTGATACACGCTTCAGCTCAGCCTTCAGACGCCGGTTCTCAGCGTGAAGGTCAGCGTCCGGCTGCCGGTGTTCCGCAGGTTTGGCATAGCGCTTTATCCATTGAGACAGGCTGTAGCCGGACACGCCCAGCCGGGCGGCGACCTCAGCAACGGGATGGCCTCGCTCCGTCACCTGCTTGACGGCTTCGATCATGAATTCTTCGGTGTATCGTTGACGGCTCATGGAACCTCCTGATGCCTTCAGTCTTAGCATCAGGTCCTCGGCGAGTAGCTCACGGCGTTGGTAGTACAGCGATGAGCGACTGATACCGAGCAACTGGCACTGCCGGCGCAGGCTGGGAGTGTCGTAGGATGGCGGCTCGATCAGGGCCAAGCGCTGAGCCCGGCTCAACGATCGAGCCTGCGCGACAAAAAATCGCGTTCCACCGTCAGTTTGCCGATCTCGCGGTAAAGCGTGTCGATCTCCTCCTGGCTCTTCTGGGCGGCTTTGCCATCCTTGCCTTCGAAGACGCCCGTGGCGTTGTCCAGGAGTTCACGCTTCCACTGGCTGACCATGGTGAGGTGGATCTCGAAGCGGGCGGCGATCTCCGACGTTGTCTGATCGCCCTTGAGGGCCGCGAGGGCCCCCTTGGCCTTGAAGTCACTGCTGTACTGCTTGCGCTTCCTGCTCATGATCATCGTCTCCAATCGTCATGATCAGAGCTTAACGCCTGATCCTGATTTCGGGGACCACCTCATCCATGGCTCTGACACAGCGTGCTTAAGGTACGGGCAGTGTCGTAATCGAACAGTGACATAAAAGTAAGCGCCCACAGATGCCGGCGCTTGGACTTGTCGTAGACGATATTGGTCGGAGCCAGCTCGTGGTAGAGCGCGAAGTCCTTGGTGGCCTGGGCAGGGGCGATCGCAAAGCGGTCAATCAGGTCACCACGCCCCGCCTCCCTCGCCTTTGAACATCAGGGTGAAGTCGATGTGGGCTAGGCGCTCACGTTGTGGCTCGAAGCGCGATGCCTGTTTACTGGACTGATGAGATGCGTTGGGCACCTGCAGGCCTCCTCGGCATTGCTTGTGCCTAGGGGGCACGCACGCCTAATAGTATTTATCAGGCAGGGTAACAAAGCGTTACTATACTTACCATCAGGCTAAGTCATCGTGGTGTTTACACTAACCTCTCAATTTTCAGCAGCTTTATCTAGCATTTGCATGAGTAAGACTCGCCCCGGCCCCGACGGCATCCGCCTGCCCTGCTCCCACTCCTGCCAAGTGCGGGGATTGAGACCCAGCCGCTCGGCGAAGGCACATTGAGTCAGGCGTAGTTGGTAACGCAGCTCGCATGCGGCGCGTACTAATGCCTGAGTTGACTGCATGGCTGTACCATCGGATGGTGTTGCCTGAGCCGCTAGGTGCTCATGTGACCGTTGAGACTGTGAGTTTGGCATCTGTCTCGGCGTGACCGGCACCGGATACGGAGCACGGGATGTTTGCGGAGCAGTCCAGGAGGTGGCAGGTAAACAATGAGTTCTGTGAGGGGGCACGCGGGTCCCCTGGTGCTCTGCAGCTATTTCAGGATGTTTCTCGAGGAACTCACGTTTCCACCTATCGCTGTAAGATTCGCTCATGGATTTGCTCTCTGGTCAGTTAATTAGTAAGTACGGCAATGCCGCCATACCATAGGCACGGGCGCAGGAACCCCCGGGTTTACGGGGGCAGTGACGTAGTGAGTCCGGCGCTGACGGATCAAAGCAAAGTTAGGAACGGCGTTTCAGAAGGCTGAGGGATACTGGCGGTGCCTACCTGGGCGTGGGCCGCTAGGCAGCGGCAGTGTACGACTATGGAAGAATGTCATACCCGAAACCGCTAATGAGGCATACTCATCTACCTTGGTCAGGTAATTGACAAGGTATCTGAGGCCTTTGAATTTTTTGTCGTCGTAATAACTCATTTTACCAAGCGCATTGTAGTAGTAGTTTGTATCGGCATTGAAGTTGCAGTTATAATAGGTTCCATTTCCATCGGTAAATTTCTGGCTCCACAATTCACCGATCCATTGAGCTCGTATGACATCCTTCTGAACTTGTGACGCATCGAAAAAGAACAACAGGTGGTAGTGAAAACCCCTGCTCTGTCCCCATTCCAATTTCCATGCGTAGCCAACCATATGTTCAAAGAGCGGGTTGTAATGAAAAGTTTTGCAAAACTTCGTGCGTTGGGAATTAGCCATCTCGTACGGAACACTGGTCGCGATCTCTTTCCGATAACCTAAATCCACTCTTATTACCTGGAGATAAGCGTGAGTTTTAAACAAAGCCTCAATCCACTCGCTCATACTCTTTCGATTCTCTCGGCTGTTCCGATAGGCACGCCGACATTGGTAATTGAAACCAGGATTCGACATGTAAGCTCGCCAGCTCAGCAGCCGGTTGTTGAGTTCGCTCACTGTGCTCTCGGCATCGGCCCAAGACATGAATGGAGTGTCGATCTCGACGCAGGCGTGCAGGAACGCAAAACCCCTAAATGCACACAGAAAGCTTTCAGCGTATGGGCTGGGACGGTAATGCTGCCCAATGGATGTCAGGTAAAAGACAGACTCGAGCACCACGAAGGCCTCGATGATCGCATCGAGCAGTGGGTCGCCTTGTAGCGTATAGCTATCGCTGTGGTACGCGACCGGCTGGGCCAGCATTGTCACGTCCAAGTAGCGCGCCTCACCCCTGCAGGCCTTGAGCTGCGTATCGACCGCAATCAAATCATTGAGCCACCCCTGGTCATTCTCGATGTATTCCGTGGTTCCATCTGCCATTGTCATGCCAATAAACTCGCTGGAGGGCCCAGACTCCAGCATGATCGCCCGCATGGCGTCTTCGCTGATGATATCGTCATTCAAGGGGGTAAGGTTGTCGTCGTTAAAGGAAAGCATGGGTTAGTCTCGTGGTTGGTGAATGAACTCGTGCGTACCATTCCCGGTTGTAATAAATATTTACATTTACAAACCACGATGCAGCTATCTCTGCGTAACTTTTACTTTCCCACACATGCCTCAAACGCTGCTCATCTGAGCTAAGTACTCTGTTACCTTTAGCAAGGTTTTAGAATCCAATAGGTTTGTTATCCCTTTGGTGATCTAGCAATCACCAAGGTTGTGTAATTATTCATGGCTCTATTTATTTGTAATAATAAATATATCCTAAATTGACCCTTGACTTGGAGCAGGTATAGCTAGGCTATTTTATAGCAGGCGGCACTGTTTTTCTGGGAAGTGCCTGCTTTAGCAGGACTGAAAACTAGCGTTACAACCGTCGCCCCTGGCGGTATATAAAACCTCTCAAATAGATTCAAAGAAATATCAAATCTGTATTATCTCTTTGATAGTAAAACGCTATTGCTTTCTGTCATTAGAGGAAGGTTGTTATGCCTGTTCATTGTCCGAGCTGCGGCTCGCATCAAGTCATCGCCCGCAACTATGGCCGAAAAGTGGGTGCCACCACCGGGGCGGCTGCCGGAGCCGCCAGTGGGGCGGCAGGTGCCATGAGCGGTGCCGAAGCCGGCGCCCTGATGGGTGCCTGGGCCGGTCCGGTGGGGATCACCGTGGGCAGTCTCACTGGCGCCATATTTGGAGGTCTGGTCGGTGGCACCGCAGGCGGTATCACTGGAGCGCGCCTGGGTAAGGAATTAGACGACAAGGTGCTCGATAACCACGCGTGTCGAGCCTGTGGTCACTCGTTTCGCCCCCACGCCGACTAACCCGCAGTGGTCCTACGCTGCGTTATCAGCTTTCACCCAAGAGTTCTCGCTAGCCCGCTGTGTCCTGGCAGCGGGTACTTATGCCGTATTCATTACCCTTACATAGGAAAAATTCTCATGGCACACCTGATCGAACAGATGGCCTACGTCGGCGACACCCCCTGGCATGGTCTGGGGGAGCAGTTGTCACCCCACCAACCGTTGGAGGTCTGGCAACGCCAGGCCGGCATGAATTGGCAGATCGAAGAGGCCCCGGTGCGCTTCATTGCCGACTCGGGATCTCACCTGGGCAGTATCCATGCCTTCCCCGAGCAGAAGGTGCTCTACCGCTCCGACACCCAGGCCCCGCTGTCGGTGGTCTCCCAGCGCTACAAGGTCGTGCAGCCCGAGGAAGTGCTGGAGTTCTATCGCGATCTCACCGAGTACGCGGGCTACGAACTGGAGACCGCCGGGGTGCTCAAGGGCGGACGCAAGTTCTGGGCCTTGGCACGCAGTGGCCTGAGCACCTCGCTCAAGGGGCAGGACGCCGTCAACGGCTACCTGCTGCTGGCCACGTCCTGCGATGGCTCACTGGCCACCGTGGCCACACCCACCACGGTGCGCGTGGTCTGCAACAACACCCTGACCATCGCCGTCGACGGCATGAGTCAGGGTGTGAAGGTCCCGCACAACACCGCGTTCGATGCCCAACGGGTCAAGCAGCAACTGGGGATCTCGGTCTCCCAGTGGGACGATTTCATGCATCGCCTGAAGACCCTGGCCGAGCGCAAGGTCAGCCGCGACGAGGCCAAGGCGTATTTCCAGACGGTGATCTGCAATGTCGAGGCGCCACTGGACGATCCCTCGAAGCTACCCAACTACCGCGCCCTGAACCGGGTGCAGAAGCTCTACCAGGGCGAAGGCCGGGGTGCGGAGTTGTGCACCGCCAAGGACACGGCCTGGGGACTGCTCAACGCCGTTACCGAGTACGTTGACCACGAGAAGCGTGCCCGCAGCAACGACTACCGGATGGATTCCGCGTGGTTCGGCCAGGGCGCCAATCTCAAGGACAAGGCGCTCGAGTCGGCCCTCGCGCTCGTCGCGTGATCATGCCCTTTCCCTCAGTTCCTCCCTTCACGACATAACGCCCGGCCAGATTTGGCCGGGCTTTTTTATGGAGATCGCTTTCATGCCACACCGACTGTCCATCGGGCTCTGCCAATCACTGACCCGACTGACCCGGCAATTGCTCGAAGCCGAGCAACGTAACGCCCAGACCCACGTCCTGGCCAAGGGCCGGATCTACCGCGTCACCGTCGAACTGTCCCCGGTTCCTGCCGAGGAACTTCGGGACGTGATCAACACGTATCAGTAGCGAGGAAGTGTCATGTCTAGCCAAACCCAAACCCCACAGAAAACGCCGCAGACCCGCACCGACGCGGCCTTCGTCACCCCGACCCACGAGAGTACCGCGATCATTCAGGTCATCGAGCGCGCGGCACTCAACCCGGACGTCGACATCGACAAGATGGAGCGTCTTCTACAGATGCAGGAGCGCGTGCTCGATCGCCAGGCGCTGATGGCCTATAGCGCTGCCATGGCGGCCATGCAGACCGAGTTGCCGAGCATCGTCGAGCGCGGCCAGGGCAATAACGGTAACTACGCCACGCTGGAGGATATCGTCGACACGGTACGCCCCATTCTGCAGAGCCATGGCTTCGCGGTGAGCTTTCGGATTCAGACCCAGGAACGGGGCATCCAGGTCACTGGCGTGCTGATGCATCGTGACGGACACCGCGAGGAGACCAGCATGCTGCTGCCGGCCGATGGCAGCGGCAACAAGAACGCCGTGCAGGCCTTCGGTTCCTCGACCAGCTACGGCAAGCGCTACGTGCTCTGTGCGCTGCTCAATATCACTACCCGGGGCCAGGACGATAACGGGCAGACCGCCGCCCCGGTCAAGCTGGTCACACCCTTCCAGGCCGGGCAGCTCAAGCAACTGATCGCTGTCTGTCCACCGGCCACCCAGGAGTGGTTCGTCGGCAAGTACGTCAATGCCGAGCAGGTCCCCCGCGGCGACTTCGACAAGCTGCGCGCCTCGCTGCAGAAGCGGGCGCAGCCTAGCCATCAACGTCACTGAGCATCGGCGAGGGAAAAGCCCTCGCCGGCTATGCCGTATTCCCACCCATATGGAGAACGTCATGCAGATTTTGACACTGGAACAGGGCACGCCCGAATGGCTTGCCGCAAGGCTGGGTATCGTCACCATGTCCGAGCTCAAGACGCTGCTGGTCAAGGGCAAGGGCCCCGGCGGCTTCGGCGCCGGGGCACTGAGCTACATGCATCAGCTGATTGGCGAGCGCATCACCGGTGAGCCCTCGGATGCCTTCCAGGGCAACGCCCACACCCAGCGGGGCCATGCGCTGGAGCCGGTGGCCCGAGAGCTATACGGCGAAGCGACAGGAAACACCCGACTAGAGCGTGTCGGGATCATCCTCAGCCACGGGGCGGGCTACTCACCGGATAGCCTGGTGGGCAGCGATGGGCTCATCGAGGTCAAGACCAAGCTGCCCAAGTATCAGATCGAACTGTTGCTGGCCGACGAGCTGCCCCAGGAGCACATGGCGCAGTGCCAGGGCGGGCTGTGGGTCAGCGAGCGGGAGTGGATTGACTTCGTCAGCTACTGGCCGGGTATGCCGCTGTTCGTCAAGCGAGCCTATCGGGACGAGAAGATGATCCGCAGCATCGCCGAGCGGGTCGAGGCGTTCTACGAGGAACTCGAGCAGCGCATGGCGCTGGTGATGGCGGCCTGAGGAGAAAGACCATGATGCATTGCAAACTGAGTGCCGGCGAAGTCGCCGGCACCTACCACGTCACCGACACGGTGACCGAAGCGGAGCTTCTGAGCATCGCCAAAGTACTGGCTAGGCGCCGGCTTTCCAAAGGCCGCAAGATCACCCAGCCGGCGCTGGCCTTCGAATACCTCCAAGTACTGATGCAGGACTATGAACACGAGGTGTTCTGCGCCGTATTCCTCGACAGCCAGCATCGGGTCATCCGTTTCGAGGAGCTATTCCGCGGAACCATCGACTCGGCCTCCGTCTATCCGCGCGAGATGGTCAAGCAGGCGCTCGCTTGCAACGCCGCGGCGGTGATTCTCGTTCATAATCACCCCTCGGGCGATCCCGAACCCAGCGATACCGACAGGCGCATCACTCAGCGGTTGAAAGAAGCGCTGGGTCTGATGGAAATCCGAGTCATCGACCATATTGTTGTAGGGAGCGAGGGCTGTGAGTCCTTTGCTGAACTTGGATATCTCTGATAACGAAAAAAACAGCATAATACTGGTACGGCCTCCTGAGATGGAGGCCGTACCAGATTTCTGGAACAATTTCATTTTTTATGTTTTGGCGTTTAGACTTTAAACACAATTAAATTAAGTATGTTAATATCGCACATCTACACATTCTCTCCATAATTACAATTATTAGCCTGCCTAAATCTAGCAGAATTCCTCCTTTTCTAATCCATAGGACCGAAGGCATCCACTTACCATTCGCGAAAAAGGTTTCCATGACTAGACAATAGAGAAATATTATTTTTTATTAAAAACCAAATAGCTTCATTCTAACTTCTAAAAAAGCCGGGCTTCAAAGCAGTGACCACACCTACCATAGCCTATCCTTATAGCTGAAACTTGGGGTACACATTCTTTTATTTTAGAACATAACTTTCTTTTCATCTAGAGGCTCTGCACTATCTTTAAACATTACCCATGCGATGACAAGTCAAATTAACGACAGATCGTTTATTTGTAAGAAACCACCAGACGGTTCGTTTTGCCAACTTAAACCATATCTCTCTGCGCGATCTTCTCCAGCATCCATTCCTGTACCTCGTCCTCGACCCAGGCAACGTTCCTCTCCCCTAGCGTTACCGGTTTTGGAAACCGGCTCTCAGATATGTACTTGTAGACGGTGGATCGGCCAAGACCTGTCAGATGCATGACGTCCTTGAGCTTTAAAAATCTCATGATTACCTACTCCGAAGCTTTGTTCATGAGATAGGTCGCTCTTGTAAACTTCTACTCCACACAGCTGGCAGGACACGAATACACATATCTGATTCCTTCCCTTCTCACCCTAGCTGCGACGAGCTCAAGGAGAAGCCAAGGTTTTTCACAGTGAAGAGATTGGCTCCAACACCTTGGGAACCTAAAATAGCGGCACAAAGATCGTATAACTCATTGACACGAGTGTTCCATAGCTTAAGAATGGTTACGTAACCATCACGAAAAACATCAACAGAATCCATCATAGATAACACAAAAATATATCTTAAATCACTACGTAGTAGTGGTACGTAAAAAGGAGAATATGAGTGGCCGTCAACAAGCCCTTTAGTCTAAATTCGGAAAGGCTTTGCAGGTTTTACGCGAAAGAACTAAACCTGTACGGCGGAAGAATCAGAGTCGGAAACCTTGATATCAGTGCCTGCAGACGGGACATAGAAAACTACTTGGGAAATCTGGAAAGGGTAATAAGAAAACAATTCGAAGATAGACTTACCAAAGCAGCCAAAGAAAAACTACTATCCTCCCAAGAATTAAATTGGATAAAGGAAGATGAGCACTGCTGCCATTGGGCGTGGGGTTTTTTAAAAGAATCCACCCCCTCTACCATTGGCTTATCAGTCATAGACGCCACACGGCTTAACATAAACATGGGCTCTGTTTTTTCAGACCTCGTTGGAACAGAGATACCTTCCGATAAGGAACAACGTTTCCATCAGATTGTGACCTTTCTAGATGGGCTTCCAGACGGAATAGAACAAGCTCGTTTTGTCCACTCGATTATAAAGAAACACTGGGCAAGTGAGCCTAGCCTAGGAAGCAAAAAAGACCCTCTTAAGTGGCTTGAAAAGGAAAACCGGGGGCAGTGCGACTGGGCTTGGGATTACATCAATGGATCTGAGATTCCGTGCGGGGCATACAATCCGCTCACCAGTAAAGACAGGTTTTACTGCGTAAAAGTCGCTTACAGTCTTTGGAATGTGCACCCCGACAGAAAGACGCTTTTCATTCAAGGCTTCCGAAGGGCATGGAGTCAAAAAAAGTTTAGGGAACAGCAATCCAGTAAAGATATCCTTAACACTTACATTGACAAGGAAGCAAAAATTAAACTGAAAAAAATGTCAGCTATTCGCAATGTAAAAATGAACGAGCTTATTGAAATATTGATAAACGAAGAATATGAAAGGATAAGAAAGACAACGATGTAATGGTTTTTGCAAAAGCACCAAGTGGGAGATATAAAGTGCCAGCACAGTACCTGATCATCCGATGCGATGTTGCTAGCCCCTATCGCTCCATCTCACCGCTGAAGCCAGTAGGACAGTTTCGAGGGGATGCACGCCTGGATACCCGTGCAATGGTGGAAGCAATGCCCGGCGCCGTCGTTCAGATATCACAGTCAGTGTTTACCGCAGAATGGGCTGGTTACGAGACAAGAGAAAAGATCAGAGGCCGTAAACAAGATGGGTGCTGAGCCCCGGAAACAGGTGCTCGCAGTAGCCCGACGACTTGGGGTACGGCATCGCGACGGCACTCAAACTAGCATCATGGGAATCAAATACGCGTGGCTCCACATGCATGCCAACTATGCAACCAACGCTCAATCAGAGGCATAGTTGTACGGTCGAGGTGCCGCGCCTACCGGCATTGACCATATCTGCAGTGATGATGTATGACAAGCAGGAAGACCCCACCACGCGCCAGCCTGTTACCAACGGCTTCATATTGCAGACGAAGCAATGAACCATCGAGCGAATTTATCCCTAGATCGAAAGTCGTGCTAGCTTGTGATGCACCACTGCCGATGTATTGAGGTTTGTTCCGCAGACGCGGGACGCCAGCTGCTCAACCGCCCCCCTGCCCCTGCAAAACTGTCTGGGGGACTATCCGGGGGACTACCGCTAGATAGAAAAAGAAAAAGCCGCTGAAATCAGCGGCTTATCTATATTTAGTGGCGGAGGGGGAGGGATTCGAACCCTCGAAGCCTTTCGACTTACACACTTTCCAGGCGTGCTCCTTCGACCACTCGGACACCCCTCCGCAATTTTTAGCTCTGCCGTGGGGGCTGCGCCTTCCGCGTCAGAACGGCGCATACTGTATCGAGATCAGGCGGCGATTGCAAGCCGGGCGCGAAATTTTCCCAATAACGTCAGGGCAATACCGCATAGTCGCCGCGAGCGGTAAGGCACAGGGTGTCGCCACAGTAGAGCTCTTGAACCAGCGCAATGTGCCCCTTGCCACGGCCGGCGAGGCGCTCGGCCAGGGCCGCCTGCCCTTCTGGGGCTTCCGGGCGGCACAGGATGCGGTAGTCGCCGGTCACCGGCGCCTTGAAGCGCTGGCTGGCGTCGGCGACTACCACGTTTTGCTCGCGGCCCTGGGAGCGCAGCCAGAGCGTGACCCAGCTCCAGCCGATCAGGGTGGTCTGGGCGGCAAGCGAACCGCCAAAGCCGGTGCCCTTGTCGTTGAGGTTGGGCACGAGCGACAGCGACCACACCAGTGTGTCGTCCTGCCAGTGCATATCACGAATACCCAACTGCGGCACCAGCGGAATGGCCGCCTCTAGCCAGTCCCGAAAGGCGCTCAGGTCATCGCCCTGCCCAGCCACAGGCAACGGCAGGCGCGGATGCGGCACACCCAACTCACGCATGGCTCAGTTCCAGCGCTCGACGAAGTCGGCCGGGTCGCGCTCCGGCAGCGGCTTGTGGCGCCCGCCCATCTGTCCCAGGTACAGGAAGGCCACCAGCTCGTCGAGCTCGCCAAGGCCCAGGCCCTTCTTCACCGTGGGGTCGAAGGCGTAGTGGCCGGTGCGCCACATCGCGCCGAGCCCCAACGCCTGGGCCGCCAGCAGCATGCCATGGGCGGCACAGCCGGCGGAGAGCGACTGCTCGAGGGGCGGCACCTTGGGCTGGTCGGGAGTGATCTTGGCGACCACGGCGATGATCATCGGTGCCCGCAGCGGTTTCTTGCGCGCGGCGTTCAGGGCGGCATCGTCGATATGCGGGTTGTTGTGGAACTCGGCCTCGGCGAATAGCTCGCCTAGGCGGGTAAGCCCCTCACCCGAGAACTCGATAAACCGCCAGGGCGTGAGCTCCTTGTGATCCGGTGCGCGCAGGGCGGCGCGGTAGATGGCATCCAACTGGTCGGCGTCGGGTGCCGGGCTGCACAACTTGCCCATGGAGCTGCGTTCATGCAGCAGCGTCATTGCATCCATCCGGGTCTCCTTGCAGCAATGGCGTGGCGGGCCATTTAAAGCGTGAAGCCCGCCTGAAAGCGTCTAGCGTGACTGTACGCCAGATGGCTATTGGCGCGCCAGACGCAGCGGCTCGGGCGGGCGCTCGCCAGGCGTTGCCCGCCAGGGGCTGATATCCAGCCCGCCGCGACGCACGTAGCGGGCCAGCACCAGAAGCCGCTCGGGGCGGGCGCGGGCCATCAGGTCGGTGAAGATATGCTCGACGCAGTGCTCGTGGAAGTCCTGGTGCTGCCGATAAGACACCAGGTACTTCAGCAGCCCCTCGCGATCGAGCCGCGGGCCGCGATAGCGAATCAGCACGCTGCCCCAATCGGGCTGACCGGTCACCGGACAGTTGGACTTGAGCAGGTGCGAGTGCAGGGTTTCCTCAACGACCTCTTCACCCACGCTGAGCAGCGCGGGATCGGGCGTATAGGCCTCAATTTCGACATCGAGATCGTCGATGCAGTCGCCGGGCAGGCGTTGGGTAGCCAGGGCCTGATCGTCGACGCCGAACAGCTCGACCGCAACCGGCGCGCCGGCAGCGGAGGCGAGATCCTGCTCGAGCGTCGCAATGACTTCCTCGCGGGAGGCGAAGCGCGTCTGGTTGTAGCTGTTCAGGTACAGCTTCCAGGACTTCGACTCGATCAGGTTCGGCGAGTCGGCGGGCAGCCGAAAACGGGCCACCGCGACCACCGGCTTGCCACGCGGCGTCAGCCAGGAGACCTCGAAGGCGTGCCATTCATCTTCGCCGACGAACGGCAGGGCATCATTGGCGATGCCTAGCGGCGCCCGGTTGGCGGCCCGGGGAATGGGATACAGCAGCGCCGGATCATAGTGTTCCGGGTAAGCCGACTCGCGCCCCAGCGGGGCCTCGGCAAGCGTTTCTGGACGGTCGTGAGTCATGATCAGCCCCTGATGCCCTTGCCGCGCTCCAGCATCCACAACGCGACGGCAAACAGCACGGTAATGAAGGCGGCGATGGCGGCCAGCGCCCAGCCCACCGGAATGTCGGAGACACCCAGGAAGCCGTAACGGAACACATTGACCATGTAGAGGATGGGGTTAAGCATCGACACGCCCTGCCAGAAGTCAGGCAGCAGCGAAATCGAATAGAAGACCCCGCCCAGGTAGGTCAACGGCGTCAGAATGAAGGTCGGTACGATGGAGATATCATCGAACTTCTTGCCGAGCAGCGCGTTGATGAAACCACCGGTGGCGAACAGTGCCGCCGTCAGTACCACCACTCCGATCGTCAGCAGCGGGTGCGCCACCTCGATGCGGGTGAAGAGCAGCGACACCCCGGTAACGATGATGCCCACGCCCAGGCCACGCGCCATACCGCCGAGCACGAAGCCCGCCAGGATCACCCAATTGGGCATCGGCGAGACCATCATTTCCTCGATCGAGCGCTGAAACTTGTTCGAGAAAAAGCTCGAGGCCACGTTGGAGTAGCTGTTGGTGATCACCGCCATCATGATCAGGCCGGGCACGATGAAGTCCATGTAGTCGTAGCCGTCCATCGGCCCGATCCGCGAGCCGATCAGGTTGCCAAAGATGATGAAGTACATGGTCATGGTGATGGACGGCGGCAGCAGCGTCTGCGGCCAGATACGGGTAAAGCGACGCACTTCCTTGCCGACCAGGGTCCATAGCGCCACGGCTATCTGCATGGGATTCATTTCGCGGCCTCCGCGTTGGACTCTTCCACCATCGAGACAAACATTTCTTCCAGGCGATTGGCCCGGTTGCGCATCGACACCACGGTCAGCCCCAGATCGGAAAGCTGGCTGAACAGGTCGTTGAGGCGCTGACCGCGCTTGACCGACACCGCCAGCTGGCTTGAGTCGACTTTCTCGATCTGGAAGTCATCGAGGCTCGGCACCTCGCTTACCTGCTCGGCCAGGTCGAGCAGGAAGGTCTCGGTATTCAGCTGGCCAAGCAGCTCACGCACGCTGGTGTTCTTGACGATCTCGCCGTGATTGATGATCGCAATGTTGCGACACAGGCTCTCGGCTTCCTCGAGATAGTGGGTAGTAAGGATGATCGTAGTGCCCTCCTCGCGGTTGATGCGGCGCATGTAGTCCCACATGCTGCGGCGCAGCTCGATGTCGACCCCGGCGGTGGGCTCATCGAGGATCAACAGCTTGGGGCGGTGAATCAGGGCGCGGGCGATCATCAGGCGGCGTTTCATGCCACCGGAGAGTGCGCGTGCGCTGCCATCGCGCTTGTCCCAGAGTCCCAGATCCTTGAGCAGCTCCGCGGCGCGGGGCTTGGCCTCGCGATGCGACATGCCGTAGTAACCGGCCTGGGCGAGAATGATGTCCTCGACCTTCTCGAACTGGTTGAAGTTGAACTCCTGTGGCACCACGCCGAGGTTGTTCTTGGCGCGCGCGAAGTCCTTGTCGATATCGATGCCGAACACCGACACCTTGCCGGCGGTTTTTTGTACCAGCGAGCAGACCACTCCAAGAGTGGTGGACTTGCCGGCCCCATTGGGGCCCAGTAACGCGAAGAAGTCACCCTGCTGGACATCGAGATCGATGCCTTTCAAGGCATGAAAGCCGTTGCCGTAAACCTTGGTCAGGCCACGGATGGACAGCGCCGGTTCAGCCATCAGGACACCTGTGAGATGGTTAAAAAATTAGGACACTAAGGATAGGGGCGAGTGCTCAGAATTCAATGCCGAGTACGGAACTGAAACGCAGACACGCGGAAAAGCACGGAAAAATCGAACGACGGGCTTGCGACAGACGTTGAGCCGGGGATGGCTGGAGAGTCACGACTTAGCGAAGCAAAAGGGGGAGACGATTGGAGCGGAAAAGGAGATTCGAACTCCCGACCCTCGCCTTGGCAA
>CETM01094403.1_pt1 | contig 22438 bp, 17 predicted proteins | sample 361451 | NCBI WGS metagenome assembly CETM01 (sample SAMEA2622690, study PRJEB7988) | marine metagenome | isolation source: saline water (ENVO:00002010), including
CCACCATCAGCAATTACCGGAATATTGGCTTTCTTACAAACCGCAACAACAGATTGAACGGCGGTTAGTTGTGGAACCCCTACTCCAGAGACGATTCTTGTAGTGCAGATTGAGCCAGGGCCTATTCCGACTTTGACGGCGTTGGCGCCTGCTGCAATCAGCGCGTCCGCAGCGGCTCCAGTTGCGACATTGCCAGCTATGATTTGCGCTTCAGATCCTGCCGCTTCTCGAATTTGCCGAACTGTATGTAGAACCCCATGGGAGTGACCATGGGCTGTATCGACCACTACAGCGTCGGCACCGGCATCATACAGAGCTAAGGCTCTCTCGATACCCTTCTCACCTGTACCAGTTGCAGCAGCAACACGTAATCGACCACGTTTATCTTTACATGAATTGGGATTATCTCGACTACGTTGGATATCTCTTACAGTCATCATTCCCGTACACTTACCATCTGCATCAACTACCAACAACTTCTCTATTCTATGTTGGTGGAGTAACTTCTTAGCAACTTCTGGATCCACGTGCTCTGGTACAGTAACTAGATCCGTTGTCATCATCTCTGAAACTAATATATTATCATCAGCAACAAAACGTATATCCCTATTCGTAATTATACCAACTAAACTTCCTTCGTCATCAACTACTGGTAATCCAGAAAAACCATATTTTTCTTTCAAGCCTCTCAAATCACCTATAGTAGTATCAGGAGTAACCATTACTGGATCTAGAACAAGACCTGATTCAAACCTCTTTACTGTATTTACTTTAGCTGCCTGCTCTTCAATTGTCATATTTCTGTGGATTACTCCAATGCCTCCTGCTTGAGCCATTGCTATAGCCATTCTAGATTCAGTTACTGTATCCATGGCTGCGGACATTATTGGAATATTCAGAGATATTTTTTCCGTTAACCTCGTTTTGAGATTTACCTCAGCCGGAAGAACTGCAGATTCTGCTGGCAAGAGTAAGACGTCGTCAAAGGTCAGAGCCTCGGGTATACTGTCACTTGCCATTAGAGATGGCCCAGACCATTCATATATCAACGATTCGTGATGACATAATCTTGATTGAGTGTCAATTGTTGGATTAAGATATGAGTGAACAGTCGAATCAGAGTATAATAATGGTAAGTACAGAAGAAGTTCCAGGAAAAACAATAATCAAAACAATGGGGGTTGTAAGTGGTTCAACAGTTAGGGCCAAGCACATTGGAAAGGACATCTTCGCCGGACTGAAGAACGTCGTCGGAGGAGAATTACATGCATACACAGAACTTCTTGGAGAATCTAGAGATGAAGCTATTCAAAGAATGTTACAGGAGGCTCTCGGCAGAGGGGCTAACGCAGTTGTAAATGTTAGAATGGCAACAAGCGCAATAACACCCGGTGCATCAGAAATTCTTGCCTATGGAACCGCAGTTTTTGTAGAGTGAGGTGACTGAAATGGAAACATGGGAAGTCATTGGAATTTTATTCATATTCTTGGCTTTAGCCTTAGCCCTTTTTAGTCCACTAGCGTTTGTTTACTCAATGATTTTCAGTAGAAGGAAACATAGAAAGATGATTGAAAATATTAAGCAAAGAATCTCTAATACTGTAAATCAATTTGGTAGAGACCCACTAACAAATAAAATGACTCCTTCAAAAGATGAGGATATCGTAAAAGCAAAGATGATACAAGCAAATTTTGTAGTAGGAGCAGGATGGTGGAATCAATGGATAGCTGGGTTTCATACATTAATAGGAGGAAATATTACCTCTTTCGACGATGTCCTAATGTTGGCACGTCAGGATGTTCTTCAATCACTTAGAGATCAAGCATCTGAAGGTGGATTTGATGAAGTAATAAATGTCAGAATGGAAAGTTCAAGAATATCTTATCTATCAAAAAATTCTAATAAATACATAGACGTTTTTGCTTATGGCACTGCAATAAAATATGTTGAAGATATCTGATTACTGTGACTGCTTCCCTTCTATCGCTATCAGTAGGACAGTTGCTGCTAAAGCCAATCTTGGATCCAAGCCAGATGATTGGATATTTTTGACGAATAATTTGTGTACTACTGGATTCATTGTCTGAGTGAAAGTAACTGGTCCTGAATCGCCTACAGATAGGATAAATTCTTGTGGAATCAAGAAATTTGCGAAAGGAACGAAACGTCTAACTAAGGCCAATATTCCACTGTCCTCACCCAATGATCCAATCGAATTTCCTGATGCATCTTTAACGACCCATGAATCCTTAAAGAAAGTAGACTTGAGACCCTCTCTCTTGAAAGAACAAATAGATTCACCTGTTTGAGAATCTGTGACATCATATCCTGCTCCAAAATCGATTATACTACGGGCTTTTATACAAATTAACTCTGTAGTCTTATTCTCATCATTGAATACACGAATATCTTCTTTTAATTTGAGAGCCTTCTGTTTACTGTAGCCAATTAATTTCTGCATTGAATCATCAGAATATATATGGAATTCTTCTCCAAGTATTTTCAAAACCTTTTGTCTAATCATATAGGAGTCCGCTTCAAAAAGTTCTGACACAATAACACCCATACCTCGGCAAGACTACGTTTGACATAAACCGTTTGCAAAAATTAACGTTTTTTCGGAATCATTCAAGAGAAGAGTATGTTACCCAGCGATGCTGACGCGACCCCTTTGTGGTGTTCGAAGTTGGAGTTGTTAGTGTGCAAGCCCCCTCCATTACTAAGATTGAACCAAAGATAGCGGCAAAGTTAGCAAAGCAACGCTATCATCTTGTAGGAGATCATGGAGGCGTGAAAGTTTGTCACTGGACAAAACAAAGTTTGATCGCAGATCGATCTTGCTACAAAGGCACATTCTATGGTATCGAAAGCCATGGCTGTATGCAAATGGCGCCAAATGTCGATACCTGCAATTTAGCATGTACTTATTGCTGGAGAGAGCCTCATTCAGATACTCTAACAAAAATTGATGATGATCCATATGAACTATTTCTAGAATCGGTTCGTGCTCATAGAAGATTACTTACAGGATATGGAGGAAATCCAAAGGCAGATAGAGAAAAATGGCTTGATGCCCAAAATCCAAAACATGTCGCAATTTCTCTAAATGGAGAGCCTACATTATATTCAAGACTTGGAGAATTTCTAGATATTTGTCACAAACATGGAGTTTCGACATTTTTAGTGACAAATGGATCTCTACCAAAGGTAATTGAAAGATTAGATCCTCTTCCTACTCAACTGTATGTTAGTGTGGATGCACCGAATAAGGAAATTTTCAATCGATTATGCAAACCAAAATTTGATACTGCGGCTTTTGAGAAGTTAGAACAGACATTAGAAATCCTTCCAAGTCTAGATACAAGAACAGTGTGTCGACATACTCTAATCAAAGGTGAGTCATTAGGACACTACAAAGACTATGCTAGACTAGATAATATCGCTGATCCGGATTTCATAGAAGCGAAAGGATATGTGTTTGTTGGCAACTCTCGTTCAAATCACACAATAGAAAATATGCCGAGTCATGATGATGTTATGAACTTCAGTCATAATTTGGCGCCTCTTGTAGGACGAGAAGTTCTCTCAGAAAGAAGAGAAAGTAGAGTTTCGCTAATTGGAAAGGAAATGATTCCTGTCGTTTTACCAGAAAAGGTGCGAGAATTGCCTACCGATCTTGGGATTGCGAAACCACAGAATTTCTCACTTCCAATAGCTTGATTTAAGCAGATTCTATAGTATAATCCAGAATTACTAATTCGACTAAGTACTCTACCTCTTCACCATCATCTGTGTGTGAACATCCAACTCCTCCACCGGTATCAACTACTACACTAATATCCAGAGCATAAGTGCCCAAGCCAGTATTTCCGACATCTAATCCGTTAATGATATCAGATTTCGACACACCACTTACATTGCCAATCATCGATTCATTGTACCACTCTACTTCCACTAGATGTGAAGAAGGACCTCCGCCTGAATTTTCCCCACTAGCTGAAGTATTGTACTCGTTGTGGACCATTGTCCCTGTTATTGTATCAGCCTCAGGAGTGGATGCACCCGGTAAGTTACATCCCAAACCAGAGCTGGTTTCATCCTCCGAATAGGTTAGAGTAACTCTAACCCCAACAATATTTAGATCTTCTAAACCACCAATAGCATCTGTATGCATATCTATTGATAGTGTATCTCCATCATTTACGTACTCGATTCCATCTGACAATTGCTCACTAGCAAAGCTTGGTTCGACTAGCCAATCTCCGAAGGGGCCACCGTTTGATTCCAATGATTCTGGTCCTGAGAAAGCATAGGTAGCCTCTACTACGGTAACTGGTGCTAGAATTACCATTGCACCGACTGCTATTGTTCGAATGTCAGGTAATTCGTAATGTCCTAGAGGAGAAATATCTGGGCTACGTAACTGATTCATCAAAAAGTGAGTCAAGAAAGCTATGCCCATTCCTGGAACCGATGGAAATACATCTTCTCCAAACCCACTAATGGACCATAATATAACTGTGAATAAAGCCGCTAACATCATTGCCATGGTGTGTATTGTATCAGGTTCATAACCAGACCACCGGATAATCAAAATTGGAACGAAAATCGAACCTAGGCCATAAACCGCTAGAACCACCAATGCAAACACAGAATTACCACCAGGAACATACAATCCAAAAATCGAGATCATCGTTGCGAATGCTGCAATTACTAATGTTACAATCTTGGTTTTCTTGTGATCTTGGCTAATTTCTGGCATCACATCGTCCGTAAATGCAGCGGTACAGGCAAGAACTTGACTATCGGCTGTAGACATTGTAGCGGCGAATATAGAAGCCAGAATTAGACCAACCCAAAATGGCCCCAGTGTCTCCTTCGCTAGCATTGGCAACCCATATTCCGGGTCAAAATCCAATCCAGAAAATACAACACGACTAGCCAATCCAATAATGACCATGATCAGAAGGAAAGGTGTTTGCCAAGCAAAGAACCAAAGCATTGCTGTCTTTCGGTCTTGATCGCTTCCTAGGGTCATGATTCGAGTAACTACCTGGGGCTGTCCAGCAACGCTTAGTCCGCCTAGAAAGAAAGCGAAAATCCACAGACTAACTCCAAAATTGAGATCTGCTGGCACTATGCTAGTTAGATTCGCTTTTTCAGCTGCTAATCCATTATGCATTCCAGAAAACCCGCCTACTTCCTGTAGAGCGACATAACATAGTAAACTCGAGCCAATTATCATCACACTAGATTGGGCCGCATCTGTCCAGATGGAGGCCCGTATCCCTCCCGCATAACAGTAGGCAACGACCAAAACAAAACCAATCAAAATACCAATCACTTCTGACCATCCAAGCATTACGTAGAGCGCTTTTCCTCCGCTAGTTAGTTGAGCCGCGGCATAAACTGCTAGAAAAAGTACAGAAAGAATTGCAGCAAGTTTTGCTTCTGGTGAACCTGTGACATCTGATACTAGTGAAGAGAGCGAACGTACTCCACGCTCGTTTGCTGACTGTTGGATGAATTTGTACAACCACACCCATGCGATAATTTGTCCAACCATAGACCCCAGACCAATCCATATGATAGAATAGCCCATTTCAAAAGTGAATCCAATGAAACCGATGAACATGTAACCAGAATTCCAAGTACTTACTGCAGATAGTGCGGCTAAGGCTGGATGCATTCCACGGCCGGCAACAAGATAGTCATCTGTTGTATCCTCTTTGACCCACATACTAGCTAGACCAATGCCTGCAAATAATACCATGAAGAGTAGGAAGGAGCCCACTAGGAGTAGATCCATTGTACAGATGCGTAGGTATGTTAACTATGAATTATCAGGCTAATTAGATCACTAAATCAGAATTATGCAGGCACCATAGGTCTACTAGAACCACACTCTGGACATTGTTGGTCTTCACTTTCTCCATAATCAAACTTACATGCTGGACAAGTAGAAGATAAAACAAATTGTCTACTTTGAGAAACCTCAATCTTCTCATCAGATACCCTATCTAAATGGAGAATGTCTCTTTTTATGTCTGACATCTCAAATCTACCTGGACCACCTAGGCTGAGTAAAACATCTGGTGGAAGAGTTACAGTTCCAGAATCATCTATGATTAACTCTCTTGATTCAGATAAATCACCTATATCAACATCAGTACCATGTTGAGCTATGAATCGCCCTTCTCTAAGTTCTAAAGAACGCTCACAGAAAGAGGCAACTTCACGATTATGAGTTACGAGAAGGAACGCTACATCTCTTTCTTTATGCAGTTTTTTGAACAATTCTAATACCTCTCTACTTGTTATTGGATCTAGTGCTCCAGTAGGTTCATCTGCCAAAATCAATTTTGGTTCTGTAATCAATGCTCTAGCAATAGCAACTCTTTGTTGCTCACCTCCTGATAATTGTTCAGGCATTCCATATGCTCTTTCTCCCATACCAAGTGTGTCGAGTAAAGCTTGTGCCTTTGGTCTCGCAGTTCGAGCAAGAATACCTTGATGTATCAATGGTTGAGCGACATTGTCAATTGCATTTAGATGAGGAAGCAAATTTGAATCTTGGAAAATAAATGATACGGTATCTTGCCTTAGTTTAACTAATTTTTTACCAGTTAACCTAGTCATTCTTTTGCCTCCTAACTCTACTGAACCAGCTGATGGTTTCATAAGTCCACCAAGACACTTCAAAAGTGTTGATTTACCAGATCCTGATGGCCCTACTACAGCAACTGCTTCACCTTCATACATTGTCATACTTAGGCCCCTTAGAGCAACAACGTTTCCATCCTCGGCATTGGACTCGTAGATATGATAAAGTGAGTTAGCGCGAAGTATTTCTTTGTCCATAATTCACTCCCCCTTCAATACAGTAGCCAAGTCTGAGTCTAATGCTCTTCTTGTTGTAAATAATAGCGAGATTATTACTGCAACTAATACTAGGCCATTGACTACTATAATTTCTAACCATGGCCAAACTAAGTTTCTATCTATAGGTACACTCTGACCAAGGAAGAGTTGGAAAATAAAGCCAAATATACTGAAGAATCCATTGAATGATTCAGATACTGCTAGACCTAGAGTCACTCCCAATATCATACTCATAATAAGGATTGACATTATCTCAAAGAGGACTAAACGAATGACTTGATTCGGACTAGCCCCTATTGCTTGCAGAATTGCTAATTCTCTTTTTCTCTGACTTAGAACTAGAGATAGGAAGACGAATGCAGAAGAAATGGATGCTAAAGCCGCTACTACAAACATCATACTAAGTAAGCCTGGAGTGCCAAATATTAGACCACCATTACGCTCATTCTGCTCATGAGCAGTAGACCAATCGGAAGCAGATACTACTCCATTATTACTCTTTAGATCAGCACTCAATGTTTCCAAAGCATTGGAACAGCCAGATTCACTTTCATCGCATAGTTCAAACATCCATGTTGTCGATGTATGTGAATCGACAGTTTGGTTACCAACAAGTTCTCTGTAGGTTTTTTCGCCGATAACAATTACAGAGTCTGATTCTACAGAAGAAATTCCAGGTACCCATTGATGACGACCTGCATAATTTACCGTAGTCTCAGAAACACCTGTTTCCACAGGTAATCCAAATTGATTGATTTCGTATGTAGTGTATTGTAATGTTAGGGATTTTCCTATTGAAGGATTATCCAAAGAGTTCCGAGCATCCCGACCTGCTGTGTAACCACCAAGTCTCCAAGTTTCAGATATTTCATCAATTTCAGTGTCATCAGGTATTGCCTGGGTATCCCAGATCAGTGTATCCTCATGATCATCAAATAAAACCCATGTAATCAGCATAGTTCCTTCTGCTTTTGTTTTAGTAATTGTTTGAGCAACTGAAGTCATTGATACAATTTCTGTGATGTCATTATCATTTATCCAATCGATTGATTGCTCGATTTGATTACGTGCTTCTTGCTCTGTAAGGGGTGTGTCAAATTGAACCATTAGATCAGAACCATTCTGAGCATTAGTAGTTCTTTCATCGACCATTGTACCAGTATGTCCCTGAACTGCTGCTAGAGTAACTATCGACAATGTAAGTAAAAGAATCAAAGATAACTGACTGACTGACTTACTTGATCCAGATCCACTCAGACCTCTACGAATATCAGAAATTGCTGGAGACCAACCAAATAGTCGATTGAGAATCTGGGGTCCTGCGGCCCCAATTCTGGATAGCACCAGAGCGCCCCCTATCCAAAGGAAGAATGGACCAAGAAGAAGAAGAATAGCATTGAGGATGAAATTAGTTATTATTCCACGAGGACCCACTGGCCCAAATCCACCATTAGATTGAATCCAGCTCTCAGTAAAAGCAATCAGACCAAGGAGAAAAGTAAGAGCATGAAGAACATAATATGGTTCTCTCTGAGCACGAACTTTTCTCACACCTTCATCTATTTCCATTGAAAGGAATTTTGCAGTTGTTACAGTACCTCTCCAATAAGCAACTGCAATTGTCAGTAAAGCCACTATGGTAGTTGAACCAAAACTTAGAATTGGATCAACATTAAAATCTCCTTCCTCAGTAAATCTGAGAAACCCTACTGCTCTAAGAACCACATCAACAGCAACTGAAGCAAGAATAAATCCTAACGCCCAAGCAACTGAACTAATTGCAAATACTTCTATTATCATCATCCTAGACAATGTTTCCTCTGACCCACCAATTACTCTGTGAATTGCTACTTCTCTTCTTCGCTGCTCCAAGGATAATACTAGGCCATAGAGTAGTACCACAAATGAAAGTGCCACTATTGGTATAACTAGTATGTAATCGAATACCTGAATAATGCCCAAGAATATGTCTAGGAACTGTATGGTTCCAGAAATAAGATCTACATATTCAACTGAAATTAAAACAATACCAGACTCATTGGCAACTTCATGATATTTAGGCACCCAATCTTCTTCTGTGCCTGTTTCATTACCTGTATTAGGATCAAAAGTTGTAACTTCACCTCTCTCTGATTCTAGATCTCGTCCTAAATCTCTAAGCCAATTAGTTGCTGCCCTTGTTGAAGAGGTCGGGAGTTGATTTCTATCAACGGATACACCCAAATATCCGTGGTCACTTTGCATCAAAATCATTTTTTGATCATCACTAAGTACTGAATCAGTAACCATCAAAGGATGGAATAACAAGGTAGGATTACCGAAATCTCCTTCCTCATATATTGCTACAACAGTAAGATTGGTTACTGTCATTGTATCCTTACAAAATAATCGCTCAACTTCAAAATTGGGATCAAGAATAGTGTTACATTCTTCAGAAGCCTGTAAAGCATCTGTTACTTCATACACCTCTATGACGTATGAAAATGTTAGATTATCTATCTTGTCATTTATTTCAACGCCTGCTGCACTAGCAATTTTAGAAGGTAAAACAATCGATCTATTTACCTCAGCGTCAGAAGCTGAAGATGGCCATTCTCCAAATATTATTGATTTAGAATGTCTTTCACCAAGTTCACCATCCCATATTCCATCACCATAGAATCTTATTATTCTTTGATCATTTATTGGAGGACCATTCTCGGAAGCCTCTTGAAAATCCCAGCTTACATTTGTCCAATCTGAAGTCGTACTATTCACAGATTCCACATTCAATGGTTGGGGATTTGCAAAGTTGGAATCAAAGAATCCTGAAATTCTTATTCCTTGACGGCCAAATACAAGACCACAGTCAGAAAATTCCGGTCTGTCGGTTAGATCATCGCAAAATGATTCCCAAACTCCCGAATCATTTGTTCTACCTTCCCAAAGACCTTCTGGATCTTCTTGAAAATCTATTTTGGCATCAAATACATCATTCTCCAGAGAGAATTGAAAGAAGCCCTGATTGAGACCAACAGCATAGGCCAAAACCGTAGTTATAACAAGAGAAGCTAAGAAAACACCAGAAAATATTGCTAATCCTCTCTCTCTACCTCTCCAAGCACTCTGCAACGCTAGACGAATGTTGTTTGGAGCAGACAGCCATGTGGCTCGGAACGAATTATACCAGTTTATCAAAAATATCTCCAAAGAAAATTCTTCTTTTTCTGAAACTAACTTTTTCTCTGGTTTAATCAATGGCTGAATAAAACCAAAAAATCTTCTTACAAGTTTGCGCTCTAATTTGACGAAAATTATGAAAAATATAACAAATATCCAAGCAATTACCATTGTAGGAATAACTTCTGAAAATAATGAGCCAATATCCAATCAGGTCACCTCCTCAATTCCCCAAGCAGAACGTATGTCTGATGCAGCAGTGACTCCATCTTTCAAGAGAAGCATTCTATCAGCCATAGATGCCAATAGAGGATCATGTGTTACCATCAAAACAGAAATTCCATCATTTTTACAAAGATCCTTGAATAAATGTATGATTTCCTCTCCACTCTTGACATCGAGATTACCAGTGGGCTCATCTGCAAGAATCAATGACCTCGAACCAGATATTGCTCGTGCAACTGCAACTCTCTGTTGCTGTCCGCCGGATAATTGATCTGGAATAAAATTCATTCGATCGCCTAATCCCACTCTCTCAAGAGCATTTCTTGCTCTGGTTTCGGCTTCTGCACTAGGTATTCCTGATAACTCCAAACTGAAGATAACGTTGTCTAAAGCTGTGAGTCTATCGACAAGATGGAAATCTTGGAAAATCCAACCTACTCCTTTTCTACGAACATCAACTACCTTATTTGGTGACTTTGTTCCATATTGGAAAGAATCTAGAATTATTTGTCCGGAGTCTGCCTCTAACAAGCCCCCTATTATGTTCAATAGAGTACTCTTTCCACAGCCACTGGGACCCATTAAACTGACTAATTCACCTTTCTCGACTTTTAGGTCGATACCCTTCAGAACTTCGAGTCGTCTCCTACCCGAACCGAATCCTTTGTGCAGTCTATCGACTGTCAACATGTGGTGATCGGTGTTTTGTGTGTTTATAATTCGTTAGTTCGACAATATTCAATAAAAGCAATTCATATATCTTCAAGATAAGAACTAATTTTTGATCCAAAAGCCTCTAAACCAAACTCTATTTTCGCTTTTTTAATCAAATCCTCATCAGGGTGTCGAGGAACTTTACCTGCTCTAATCCATTCTCTCCATATTTGGAAAAGTTTGTCACTCCATTTTCGTGGATCATCGCTTCGACAGTCAATAATTGGACAGCCTGCTGCCATAGCATGATTGGAGATCAAAGGATGTATCTGTTGACCCTCTGAAATTAATAGAACTTCAGAGTGTTGTAAAGACGAAACTATTTGCTCTGATGTAAGAGATGGAGATTTCACTAATGACATGAAATTTAGATCGTTAATCATATCTTTTGGCAAGTTCGATTTTACAATACTAAGATCATAATCTGAAGAGGTCAGAACTAACATTTTATCATCAATATCAAAATCAAGAATATATTCACGAGGCCGCTCATTATTTCGTGGATCAAAATATTCTACATCAAATACTGAACCAATAACTATTGTAGGATTTGAAAGATTAAGTTCAATTTCGGATTCTGTAAAAATAAGATCTAGTAATTCGAGATCATCAATTATTCTACTAGATGTTAAATCTAATTGTTCATCTAGAAATATGCCTAATGCTGGTAATTCTCTACTTATGGGTACTTCACGTGCTGATGGTAAATCAGTAACTAGAATTAAATCAATAGGAGTACTATCAATTACTTCTTTTAATTCAGATAAGGAGGATACTGTAGAGGCATGTGACCAAAACGGGATAAGGGCTCTAGAAAGTATATTTTCCATTAATTGACACATTTTATTTGATGCATCTGATCCTTTCGAAGAAACCAGAACCATACGCTTCATTGGTTCTTCCGAAATCTAAAGAGATATGACATAAACGGATAATTAGAAGTTATAATCGCTAGATTTGATGGCTGTCAGGAGTTCCGCGCCGTTTATCAGAACCCAGAGAGTGAGAGGGATGATGGCATCTGCCGACGGCCCGCCACTCCGCGTCCTTCTGGTCCATGTGTGGTTCTGGCCTCATGTGGGTGGTGGGGATCAACATGTTGAGATGCTAGGTCGTGAATTAGTTAAGTCTGGACACGATGTAACAGTCTGGTGCGCTGATGTACCAAAATATGAACCACGAATATTTGATAGAGGGGGAATCAAGGTTGTAAGATTACCGCCCAGTCGTGTACTAAGGGGTGTAGATCCAGTTGTAGATATAAATGAATTATCAATGGAGAACTTTGATGTTATACACCTACATGACACTTTACCAATATTAATCAGGAAATCGGTTAAGAAGGCTAAAAAATTAGGCATACCTATTGTCACTACATATCATAATGATTACATTAAAAAAGGCATAATTGCAAAAATAATAAAGCAAATAAGATGGATTACTCAAGGTCGAAGAACTTTACATGATAGTCAAGGAAAAATTGTTCTTACTCAATATTTTAGTGACCTACTAAGGAGTAAAGGAGTGAAGGGGAATATCGATATTATTCCAAATGGATTCTCGCCCATTGAAGAAATATCAGAGAAACCGATAAATCTTCCACAAGATGTATCAAATTCACAACTAATGACCTTTATTGGTCGACTTAGTGAACAAAAAGGACTTGATACACTAATGGATGCTTGGGATATTTTAGCGAAAGAATCAGAACCAAATTTCGATTTGGCTATAGCAGGAAAGGGAGAACTTGGAGATTGGTTAAGAGAACGTATTTCTAAGGCAAAATATAATCGGAGAATCCATCAACTTGGGCTAGTTAGTGAAGCTGAGAAAAGATGGCTTCTCGAGGAATCTACTGGCATAGTTATACCATCAAGATTTGAAGGTCTACCAACTGTTATGCTAGAAGCAATGTATGCAAAATCATCAACAATCATGTCAGATGTAAATGACCTTGGTAAAATAGTTACAGAACCAAGAGCTGGATTATCCTTTGAACCAAATGAGCCTATTGAACTCGCCAATGCAATTCAAAGCGTATTATTGGCAAATCCTGAACAGAGGGAAAGATGGGGTGAATCGGGATATACAGCTGCTTGCAATTATCTCTGGCCAGAAATAACTAAAGATGTCTTGAAAGTCTATCGACGTATCATTAAATAATTAGATTAGCATGGGTGATTTATTGACTGAAGAGAATTCGAAGGTGAAATTACTAGTCGCCAAGGGTACCTTTGAAGCAATGAGAGGTGCTGAAAGAGATCTTATCAGAAACCTTCCAGCACTTTCAAATGATTTTGACTTAACGGTAGCAACTATTCAACCAAGTAAGGAACTCAGAGAATCGGCTTTAGAGAATAATTTCAAATTACTATCCCCAGAAAAATCATGGTACCCTAGTAATGGTACTATTGGAAAAATTATGAATGTTGATTTACGATCTTCAACAAAAGCATGGAAATCAATTAGTGGATTGAAAGATACTATGACGAAGATAGATGCAGTTCATTTAGTAAGTGGAGATGGATCTTTTGGGATTATTCGTTTAGTACCTAATCAGTGCCCATTCCATTTGTATATGCTAGAACCGCATAGAGGTCTTTACGAAGATGTATTACATCTTGATGTAAGAGGAAATCCTAAGAGAAATATGAATCTAACTAGACTTGGACTAAAGAAAATGAAACGTGATGACCAAAGAATCATAGCCAATTTTCTGAAGAGAGAGAAGGTAAAAATCAGCGGTAATTCTAGTTACAGCGCCGACCGTATTGAGGAAGTATATGGTTACAAAGCCGGATTTATTCATCCAAGTGTCGATTTCAACGAATTCTCTCTGGAAGCAACTCATGAAGAAAATGAATCTTGGGTTAATTTAGAGGAATTACCAGATCCGCCATGGGTAACAACCATCGGCCACTCTGGATGGTCAAAAGGAGTCTGGGAAACGATTTCAATGTTAACTGGAAGTGGTATTGGCTTGGTTCTAGTTGGAGGAGGGAGTTTTGAAGAAATTGAAGATCTACATGACCATGCTAATTCCAGATCAGTCCGATTCTGGACCCCTCCTAGACTAACTAATCTACAACTAAATGCAACAATGAGGCGTTCTATTGCAGTAGTTAGTATGGCACATGGTGAACCATTCGGTCTTACTCCAATAGAGGCCTTTGCTGTGGGCACACCTGCATTATTCGTAGATGAAGGAGGATTTCGCGATACCATTGATGATGGAATAAATGGAAGACTAATTGCTAGGAATGATTTACTCGCTTGGCAAAATGCATTGAAAGAAGCTTCAGAGCATGAAAATAGAAAGAAATGGGCTAAAGAAGGTCGTGCAAAAATTGAGAGATTAAATCTTTCACCTGAAGGACATTCAAAAAGAATAAAAGAAATAATTGAAGAAATTATTTAATCATCTGAGCTAGACAATTGATTTATCTCAGGACCTAGTCGGAATGTTATTGTAATTGCAAAAATTCCAAGCAAGAACATGAATAAAGAGAACCATTGGTTGAGAACTATAGATTGATTAAATTGAGGCCAAAATGGTATCAAATCCATTGTTGATTTACCAAGAGACATTTTACCACCAATTGAACCAAGAATCGTTACGCAAATTAAAGCACCAATGGCACATAAACCCTGTAACACACCTAGGCGTTTATCTAACCAAACATTTGGACCAAAACGCCATCTGCCAACTATCAATGAAAGTAAGAAACCCGTGGTTAAACCAGTAAATAGAAATTTATTGTAGCTCATTGCATCACCGCCGGGATTACCCATAGACAATGTTCCTGAGATTACAGCAATTGGCATTAAAGGAATTGCAGCAATGGCTGAAACATATGCGGCATTGTCAAAATAAATACGCACACGATCTCCATTAGAAAAATAAGTCGAAAGCCAAGCAACAATTGAACTAATACAAGCAAGTGTTGAGGTACCAGTAACTAAACCTACGACCAAATGATGGAATGGAATTGCATACATAATTAATCATCATCCAAATTGGGTTCTTTTACCCACTCTTCTTCAACTGGATCCCAGAGCAAATCGGGATATTCATCATACTTAACAAGCCGATCTGGATATTCGTTGGAGTGAATTTGTGTATTAGAAGGAGAAGTAACTGTTGAGGGATCTACAATAGATGTATGATCCATTTTTCCTCTATATCTCTGAGGTTGTAATATTGCTTGTAGATTAACTATTATTGCTAAAATTATCAAAGTGCTTGCCAACCCCTGCATTCTTGCACCCCACAATGTTCCATCAAAATCAGGTTCTTTAGTTCCCATAGTCAACCAAGGTTGTGCAATCTCAAATTCTTGATTAGACGTTTTGACTTGATAGATAATTACAGTATCTCCCATGGTTGCTGGGAGATGTGCTAACCACTTATTCTCCTCAACTAATTCAACCAGTGTTTCGTGACTCTGAGATTCTCCTTCAAGCATCCATAACACTTCTACAGAGGTTGTATTTTGTGTTAGCAAAATAATTGGTGATGTGTCTCCTGTTGTTCGATACGAGGGAGCAGACCAATCTGCTGCGAATCCTGGAAGATTCTCGGGAACTGGAATAACTTCAATTTGATGAGGTTCTGATAACCCGAAGAAAGCGCGATTCATTTCATTTGGACTTGCTCCATGATGAATTTCTACAAAAAGTTCGGTTGACATAGATTCTTGAGGAGTTTCTAAGATCCAAACAAGATTAATTGATCCACTGCTAGGAACTACTGATTCGACATAATTAGACGTGCCCCCATTAGGATCTTGTATTATATTCCAGCCATTATCTTCTGGATGATCTCCATTTCCATTAGTGGAGGATAAAAGAAATGCACCTAATAGACGATTAGATGATAGTTCTGAGTTACTAATTGTTACTTCAAATTGGTAAGCGGTTCCAGCAAAAGATTCAGAACTTGAATTAATACTAATTTCAGCTGAAGATTGTTGATTAAATGAAGGGTCTCCATGACACGAGCCAGCACAATTGAAATCTCTATCTCCATCTCCATTTCCTCCTGGATTTGCAACCGTTCCTTGAACGGCTAATAGCAACACTGCTACTATACTAATTACAAACATTCGAGATCTCATGTGTTTATTCTCCGTCGGTATTGTACTACAGTTAGTGCTATACTTAACATACCCAATAATAGCATGATTATTGCTAATGGCAATGATAATAATTGAAGCGAACCTCTTGGTTCACTGTCAATATATAGTGGAGCATCTGTGGCATTAACAGAAACCATATTTTCTAATTCAAACATCCAAACTACTTCTTGACCAGAAACTTCAGCGGTCACTACATAATTTAGAATACTTGCAACTGGCGCAGATTCACTCCAACTTGTTTCTCTAGTTATTCCAATTGGTTCTAATCCACTTGGTAAAGGAAGTCCTGAAGATGAAATATCTCCACCGAATGAGGAAGTGGAACGGTATATTCTGAATGTACTATCGGGTCCATTCCAATTCCAAGTTAATTCAACATTCGCTCCGGACATCGAGGCTTCTAGATTATTAATTGTGATAACATTTTCAAAATTTATTATACCAGATGTATTAGAAGAACCTCCACTATCATCTACAACACTAAGATAAACTGAATGAGAGCCCTCACCTAATTGAATAGAAACTTTCTGACCTGTATAAGAAAAATCATCAATTGTCCAAAACCACGAAACTACTTCTCCATCGAGATCATTAGAAACAGATCCATCAATTACCATATATGCTCCTGCAATTGGTGGTTGAGGATCGATTACATAAGCAGCCTGAGGAATCGTGTTTGCAATTTCTATGTCCAATGATGAGCTAGTATTCAAACCCCATGGATCACTTGCTAAAACGTTAGCAGTCCATATTTGGCCTGGCTCTAAACGTTCTGCTGGAATTAACCAGACGTTTTCTAAATCAGGAACTGCAAATCCATTTCTAAGCCATGAAATTGAAAATAAAACTGGCTCATCATCGAGATCTATAGAAGCTACATTTACTGCTAAAGGAGACAAAGAATTTGCAGGTACTAAAGGAGCTACAGGTCTATCAGTCATTGATCCTTGATATGACGAATCTGCATTACCGAGCCAAATATTAGGAATAGAAGGAGGGCCATTTTCAATATAACGAGAATTGGTCTTCATGCTTGTTCCTAAATCTTCACCATCACCAGGAATTACTTGTACAGACCAACTTTGATCACGGATTGTTTCGATGTAAGGAATGGATGTCCAGCCATCATATTTCTGAATCCAATCTCCATCAACCCACCATCTAATCAGACTATTTGTTTCAGGATCGCCATCGATATCATTTTGCTCCCAAACTACACTTAGGTTTTTATTGGCTGTTAATATTCCCTCAGGAAGCATCTTTATCGATGTAACTTGAGGTGGAGTGTTTAGAATCTCAATAGAATTAGTTTCTACCCAATTTGACCAGAGAAGCCCATCACTAACACGGACCCTTGCCATCCACATATCTCCCTTAGAAGTAGATTCAGATAAGACATATGACAGATCGTTGTAAGCAGAATATTGAATACCATTTCTAAGCCATCTAATCTCAGTCTGTTGAACATTATCTCCATCAGGATCTGTCCAGCCAACAACTACTTGTAGAGCGTCATCAGTCTTTGCATTTCCAACTGGAGAAACATAGGCAGTTGCTATCGGAGGATTATTGGAAGAACCAATTACAACTACTCCAGTAAATACAGTGTTTCCAAACTCTTCACCATCATGAGGAGTTACGGATGCTTCCCATTGGTCGCCACTTCGTATCATCAGAGGATTTACTCGATCTTCATCGTCAAGTTCTGAAATTCTTGCACCATCTAAATACCATCTAATCTGAGTTAATTGTTGAGCATCTCCGTCCAAGTCAAAGTACTCATAATCCAAAATTAATTCATCAGTATCTATTGGGTTCTCTGGATTTAGTTCTAAGTTTCTTGCTATAGGTAGGGTATTATTGATAATAATTGGACCTAGATTAATCGGATTACCAAAATCTTGTCCGTCTTTTACTGTAACAGTGCATTCCCAAACTTGTCCCTTATTCAGCCAATCCTGAGTAATTATTTTTTGATCATTTAGAGCACTTACATTTAGACCATCTAAAACCCACCTTATCTGTGTTCCCTGTTCTGAATCACCATCAGCATCAAAATAGTCATATTCAACAGATAAAAGAGTAGCTTTAGTTGGTTGATCAGGAACATAAGAAATATTCTGAACCTCAGGAGGAGTATTGCTTCCAGATGAGGATTCACTAAGCCTCCAAGTGCCTGTACCCCATGAGTCGCCTGATGTTTGGCCATTACCATTGGCGTATAGCACTGCAAGATCAAAATCTACACTGCCGGTTCCTGCAACTGGAGCAGTCCAATCAGCTGACCAAGATCGTGAGAGATCAATGGTGTGTGTCAATTCACCATTCTGTAACTTTACATGCGTCCCAAGATTGGACCAAGTTCCAGAACTTGCATCTAAATTAAAACCACCATCGCCTTGTACATGTGGACCTCCATCCCAATACAGAGAGTAAGTGGCACCAGGTGTGTATCCTCCTGCTCCCCAAGGTAAACCAGTCAATGAGGGAGATATGGATGCACTAGCGCCATGACAACTGCAACCTGAAGTTGAACTTCCAGTTTTACCTGTTGAATAAGCAAATGCCACTTGACTAGTGGAAACTAGAAGAAGTAGTACAATGACAACAGCGACTCGCCTAGACCCAACCACATTGTGGCTACCGATAATCGCTCTGATAGAATGTTCGGCTAAAGACCTCAATTGTCTACTTACTTCGGAAGTGATTCAATCGGTGGCTTCATTGGTATGAATGAACTCGATACACTATGCAACCCATCGAGAGTGTAGCCATCATAGGAGCAGGGAACATGGGCTCTGGAATCGCCCAAAAATCAGCTCAGGAGAGATTCAATGTACAAATGGTCGATCGAGAAGAGAAATGGGTTGAACGAGGACAATCAATAATTGCAACTTTGTTAGGTGAAGCCGTAGAGAGACGAATCTTCTCTGAAGCACAAGTCGAGGAAATTCAGAATCGGATTAAAGGAATTATTGGCACTGAGAATGTAAATCCTAAAACGGACTTGGTTATTGAAGCCGTTTTTGAGGATTTTGAGATTAAAAATGAGGTCTTCACAACCCTTAACGAAGTATGTGATAAACAAACTATTCTTGCCTCAAACACCTCATCACTTAGTGTAAACAAGTTAGCAGAGGCTTCTGGGAGACCTGATAGATTCGTTGGCTTACATTTTTTCTATCACCCTGCAAAAAATCGATTGATTGAAATTATTCCGGCAGAGACAACTTCGAAGGAATCTCTTGATGCTGTAGAACAGTACTGCAAGACAATAGGCAAAGTTGTTATCGTGTGCAAGGATCGTCCTGGATTTGTAGTCAATCGATTCTTTGTTCCTTGGCTAAATGAGGCTTGTCTATTGTTGGAAGAAGGAGTGGCGACAACGGCACAAATTGATGCCGTCGCTTGTGAAGCGTTTGAAATTGGAATGGGGCCATTCGCACTGATGAATTTGACCGGACCTCCCATTGCTCTACATTCAACAAATTATCTTGCAGAGCAGCTCAAAACCCCTCGCTACACCGGTGCCCAGAACCTATGCGACTTGGTTGAGAAGGGGGTAATGTGGGAAATTGGAGACGAGACCGATTGTACTGAAGAAATTGCTACAGTCATTTCCGAGCGTTTACTTGGACAAGTATTTGCAGTCTGCAGTCAAATTGTTGCTGAAGAAATCTGCTCAATGGAAGATGTAGATCGCGGTGCAAAAGTGGGTCTACGTTGGATGAAAGGCCCATTTGAAATCATGAATGCAATTGGTGTAAATGATGCCTACAGAATGGCTACCGCTTACGCCACTCTAGCCGAATTCGACTTGCCTCCATTTTTCGGAACCAAAGCTGAAAGCGGTCATGCTTGGGAATTCAACTATGTCGATGTTGAGCTAACTGGCTCTGTAGCAACCGTTCGATTGAACCGACCAGAAGCCATGAATGCCCTGAATGAAACCTTGGTGGTACAACTGGGTTCAGTACTAGATGATTTGAATTCAAATAATTCTGTTCAAACGATTGTTTTGGAAGGTGCAGGAAAAGCATTCGTCGCTGGTGCAGATGTCAAATTCTTCGTTGACAAGTTGCGTGCAAATGCTTTTCACGATATCTACGAATTTACGGCAAATGGTCACGCTGTTCTGAACAAACTTGAGAGCAGCCCCAAAACCACGATTGCCTTAACCACAGGTTTAGCATTGGGAGGAGGATTGGAGCTCGCACTAGCATGTGATTACCGAATTGGTACAAGACGAAGTCAATTCAGATTTCCTGAAACAAATATTGGCATTTATCCAGGCCTTGGTGGCACACAAAGAACGGTTCGAATCTGTGGTGTTGAAGCGGCTCGATGGGCTGTTCTAGCGGGGAACTTTATGGACTCAAAAATTGCATCTGCATTGGGGATTTTGACTCATCTAGTTGACCCTGCAGACGTCAATTCTACAGTTCTAACTATAGCTAATCAAGGAAAGCCATCAAACAAGTATCCTGGTACCCCAATGAATACCGAGCACCCTGTAGCTAAATTTGCAAGTTCATTTTTCAGCGATGCAAACATACCTGCTTTACTGAATGGTTCCTGCCCTGAAGGCTTTGATGAAGATGATCGCAATGTGAGCCGACAACTGAAATCACTCAGCCGCACAGCACCCATTGCTTTACGAATGGCCAGCAAACTCCTAGACGAAGCGGTCCAAACGGATGGAAATTTAGAGGCTGGATTGGCACTTGAGTTATCTAGCCTTGAGGATATCTTTTGCACTGCAGACGCTCTAGAAGGATTAAGCGCTCTAATAGAAGGACGCAGACCTAACTACACAAATCAATGATTTTATCGACGAGGGTAACGATTCCAAGGTGGTGCACGAACATCTACCATACCCCTAATTAATTGATTTCTGAATTTCTTCCAACTCAAGAGATCACCTCTTTATTCCAATTATCCATTACTTCATCGATCCAATTCTCTAGCCATTTATCCATTATATTCACTTCCGGTGTTATATTGCAACTCGCTGCAATTTTCACACTTAACGAGCAGAGTTGTATATATGAATTCATAAGTGATGCAGTATGCACTGAGGTGCATTTTATACACTAGATGCCTTGTCCGTAACCTGTTTAATATGTCTAGAACGCCGATGGCATTACAAAGTAACGATTTTGATGAGATTCAGAGATCAATAGAAAGGGTCCAAAAAAATGGTCGGAGCATTAGACAAATTTTTGCTTCATATTATGACGATGAAGTTGATATTGGTTGGGAAGTAGATGCTGCTGTAGATGCTTTTGAGATGTTCTCATCTAGATGGACAATAGAAATTCTAGCTGCATTGTATATCGCTGGAGATAGGCGCTTCAATGAACTAAGAAATCTACTGAGAGGAATCTCATCGAGAACTCTTTCAGATAAATTAACTACCTGTCAAGATCATCGATTAGTAGAAAGGATCGTTGAAGAAGGACCTCCAATAAGAGTTACTTACAGACTAACATCTCATGGTAGAACTTGTGGGAGACTTTTGGGGCCTCTAGTTGCTTATATGAAAATAAGTAAGGAACTTGTTATCGAAGATAATTGAATACATCTGTTTACGATGCGAAGATGATTCAAGAAACCGCATGTTTCAAAGCCTATTTGTTGAAATTGTTACTTATGGCATTGGTCGAACAGTGGCGCAGTCAGCCATCTTTGTTCGTAAAGGCCCTATTTACTGTGACGGGGTCTATATTTGGTATGAGTAGCCTTCCGATCACATTTATTCCACCTACTGTGCAGGGTACCTTATCAGCGCCTCGTGAGGAGTGGAAAAATCCTCTGAGAATGAGAATAATGTCTACATTAGATAGGTCTCCAGGAATTCATTTTAGAGAATTACAAAGAAGATTGGATGCCGCTAATGGGACATTAAGATATCATCTAGATGTTCTAATCTCAGAGAGTTCGGTTACTACGATGTCAGTTAATGGAAGAACTTGTTACTATTCTGGAGCACCTGCTCAAGTGGAAATTTTGATTGGTACAGGAGTCACTGATGATGCTCAAGCAGCATCGATGCTTCCAGTGGGTTTGTCGGAATTACAACGTGCAATTGTTTCAAGGCTCACAAGATCTGATGCGCCAAAAAGTCAGGCCTCCTTAGCTCGAGATCTTGGCCGATCTAGATCGGCAGTTCATTCCGCAGTTGGTGTACTGCGTAGTAGAGGAATTGTAAGTGATGATGAACTGAAATTGGGTGATCATTTAAGTGGGCTGAAATCGTCTAAATTAGAATATAACTGGCTTGATATAAGAGTAGATGTTGCTTAACTTATGAAAAAAA
>CETM01087320.1_pt1 | contig 22429 bp, 24 predicted proteins | sample 361451 | NCBI WGS metagenome assembly CETM01 (sample SAMEA2622690, study PRJEB7988) | marine metagenome | isolation source: saline water (ENVO:00002010), including
ATATAGCTTATATTTTTTCTTGGTGTTAGAATCGTTTTCTCAACAAATTTAAAAAATATATTTATGAGTGTTAAAAATAAAAAAATAACTGTCAATAGCCCTGCAACAATTGCAAATTTAGGGCCCGGATTTGATTCTATCGGAGCATCTTTGGATATATGGAATAACTTTGAATTCACATTTGACACTGATACGACTGATATACAAATTGAAGGTGAAGGCAAATCTGTATTGCCAAATGATAATACAAATTTAGTTTACATATCTTTTTCTTTGCTTTTCGATCATTTAAGTATCAATATTCCGAATATAAATTTGAAAATAAATAACTCGATAAAGTTAGAACGAGGTTTAGGTAGCAGCTCTTCTGCAATCTCAGCGGGATTAATAGCAGCAAATTACTATCTTGATAACAAATTCTCAAAACTAGAATTAATCAAAATATCTCAGAAATTAGAATCTCACCTTGACAATATCTCTCCTTGTATAATGGGTGGAATTCAACTTTGCATTAGATATAAAGATGATATTTTATTATCTGATTTAGAATTTGATAATGATCTTAAAATAATACTCGTTATACCATCTAGCACTACAAACACTAAAGAATCAAGAGCATTACTTCCTGATTCAATTAGTATAGAGGATTTTGTGCATAACATGAGTAGGTTTGGCCTGCTCGTTAAAAACCTTAAATCCCCAATACCAGAAGAGTCAAGAGAAGCATTTAAGGATGTTTTTCATCAAAATCTCAGGATTCTCAAATATCCCAAATTGAACCATTTGCTAAATAGGATCAATAATGTTGGAGCATTAGGGTCATTTGTTTGCGGATCAGGCCCAACAATAGGGGCAATTACTAATGCTGAACCCATGACAATATTTTATGAAATTGCAGATTATTGTGATAAACAATCTATAGATTGCGATTTTTTAATAACTAAAATTACTAAAAATGGTTCATATATTAAAGAGTAACAATGGATTTAATTATTAGAAAATATGGCGGAACTTCTGTAAGTTCAATAAAAAAAATTAAAGAAATAGCACAAAAAACCAAAGATGATATCAATAATAATAAAAATATTCTTATCGTGGTATCTGCTATGGGGAATTCAACGGATGAATTGCTTCAAAAAGCAAATCAAATATCAAAATCTCCTAATCAAAGAGAGTTAGATTTATTAATGTCTTCAGGTGAATTAATATCAAGCACCCTATTATCAATGGCTCTTCAAGAAATAGGCATACAATCTAAATCACTTACCGGGTTTCAGGCAGGAATAGATACCAATGCAAGCTATGGCCAAGCTGAAATCCAATCAATAAATAACGATAGATTATTAAAAGAAATAAATAAGGGTAACACTTTGGTTATTGCAGGATTTCAAGGATTTAATAAAAATCTTGAAATCACAACACTTGGCAGGGGAGGCTCAGATACAACTGCTGTTGCAATTGCAGCAAGTCTTCAAGGTTCAGTATGTGAAATATATACAGATGTTAAAGGTATTTATACCGCAGACCCAAGAATTGTTAAAAATGCAAAAAAATTAGACTTTTTACCCTATGAAGATATGCTTGAACTAGCAAATTTTGGAGCAAAAATGCATCCCAGATCTATAGAACTGGGAATGCATTACAACATACCTTTGATAATAAAATCTTCAACCCACCAAGAAGATGGAACTGTAGTATGCAATTCAAAAGATATTAAAAACCTTCTAAACAAAGGAATAATTATGAATAATATAACTGAAAATAGAAATAGAGTATCTGGAGTAACTTCAGAAGGAAATATTTCAAAAATAACTCTTAAAAATATTCCAGACAAACCTGGGATTGCTGCAAAAGTTTTCGAACCATTGAGCGTTGCTGGAATTAATGTGGATGTCATAGTTCAAAATATAAGTGATAAAAATAAAACAGACTTAACTTTTACAATTGATGACAAAGACTTCAACAACACTATAAAGACTCTTGAAAAAGAATCTTCAAAAATAAAATATGAATCAATCATGTCTGGAAAAGATTATGGGAAAATAAGCATTATTGGATCGGGTATTCAAAATTCTCCCGGATATGCAGCTAAATTTTTCGACACTTTATCTAAAATTAATGTGAATATAGAAATGATTACAACTTCTGATATAAGGATCACATGTCTAATAAAAAACGATGATTTGGGTAAAGCATTAATAAAAGTTCATGAGGTTTTTGGATTAGATAAGTAATTTTTGATTAAATACACTTAAAAACTATTGCAAATCAATATAATTACCGCATAGAATCTGATCGGTTATTTTATAAAGCTTACATATTAAATGGAATTAAAAACAAGAAATGATTTGGCATTTTTAAAAAAATCGGCAATTAAAGAAGCGTCAAATCAAAATTGGGAAAGAGCCAAACAAATTAACTTGGCAATACTTAATCATCAAAAAAATAATATCGAGTCATTAAACAGACTTGGCATAGCATACACAAAATTGTCACAAAAACAAAATGCAATAAAATGCTTCGAAAAAGTGATTCACATTTCACCTAACAATATAATTGCTCAAAAAAATCTAGCTGCACTTAATTCCGCAAAAAACAAAAAAATATCAAATACTGTAGATAAAAGATTGCTTGTTAATGATAGCAGCAAATCTATAAATCTAAATTTTGAACATAAATCATCAACTTTCACATTAACTCCTGGTGAAAATCTTGAAATCAAATCAAAATCTGATTCAATTCAACTATACAAAAACAAAAATTTACTAAGTGAAATCACAAATAATATAGCAAAAAGAATTTCAAAACTAACAAAAATGGGGAATCAGTACTCTTGCACAGTAATTGGTACTAACGGAAAAACTATAAACGTAAATATTAAAGAAATTCACAAATCTGATTCAACAGTTCATATAATATCATTCCCTGAATATATTAAGCCTAATTCAGAAAAATTATCTCTAAATCATAATTCTATTTTCACTCTTCAAACTGAAGATGAAGACACTGAAAAATAATACCTAATTTAGTATCCAAACAGATACTATAAATTTAATGGTAAAAATATATATACTAAGATATGGAAACAATTTCACTCATAAATAAAGATTTAGTATTTAAAAAATATATCGCAAATCCATTAGAAAATAATATTTGGCTAATTTATTCACAAAACACACAAGAAGCATTAATTATTGATACACCTCCCGATTTTGAAATTATTGACCAAGTTTTAAAACAAAACAGTTCTTTATACATTAAAAATATTTTCATTACCCATAATCATTATGATCATATAGATGGATTAGAATATATTTATAACAAACTAAGTTCTGGTGAAAACGTAAAAATATGGATAGGTCAAAAAGATCAAGACAAATTACCCGCACCGTTTCAAAATTATACTAATCTGTATAACTATGAAAATTATACTGATTTTAAAATTAATGAAACTAAAATAAAATTCATTCATACTCCTGGGCACACTTATGGATCCACATGTATATTGATTGAGGATCATATATATACTGGAGACACATTATTCCCTGGAGGTCCAGGCAGAACAACTTCTAATGAAAATTTTCAAACTATTTTAAATAGCATAAAAACAAAACTTTTGATTTTACCCGATAATACTATTGTTCACCCTGGACATGGTAAAGATACAAATATCAAACAATCAATAAACGAGTATAATATTTTCATTAAACAAAACAAAGATTTAAAAAAATTAAGTGGAAATATAAGTTGGGTATAAAAGTATGACAAATAGATTAGATAAAGTATTAACAAAAACAAGCAGCATCTTAACTTTATATTTGACATCAGGTTATCCAAACAAAAAAACTTCAAATGATATTGCGGAAATTTTATTTAAATCAGACATCGACATCTTGGAAATAGGAATCCCATTTAGTGACCCTATTGCCGACGGACAAACAATACAAAACACCTCGTACCAAGCAATACAAGCTATTGATGAGCCAATAATGGATTACACATTTAATACAATTAAAAACTTACGACAAAAAAATAAACAAAAGCCCATCATTATAATGAGCTATTTAAATCTAATATACCAATATGGAATTAACAATTTTTCTAAAAAAGCCAAATCTAATGGTGTTGATGCTGTGGTTATACCTGACTTGCCATTTGAAGAATCAGAAAATATAAAAACAATCCTAGATAATCAAAACATACATCTAATCTACATGGTTACTCCAACAAGCTCCAAAAATACAATCGAAAAAATTAGTAAAAATGCATCTGGTTTCATTTACTATGTAAGCTCCACTGGTGTTACCGGATCAAGAGAAAATTTGTCCGAAAAAAACTTTCACAACATAAAAATTATAAATAACTTATCTGAAATTCCTATATTAATTGGATTTGGGATATCTTCAAAAAAACATATAAAACAAATAAAACCCTGGGCAAATGGAGTTATAGTTGCTAGTGAACTAATCAATAGAATTAATTCTATTCTAAAAAATAAAGAGTATAATAAAGAAAAATTAAGTAACTTGATTAATGATTTTGTCCAGGAATTAAAAGATTAAGATGATAAAATTTTTAAAAAATATTTTCAAAAATATACTCAAAGCTTCCAATACTGAAAAAATTATTTCTGTAAGAGGAGCCACTACTGTCACAAATGATTCCATACAAGAAATCGAAAACAAAACAAAAAGTTTATTAACTGAAATATTATCCACAAATAATATACAAATTAGAGATATACTTTTTGTGATGTTTTCTTCTACCGCAGACTTGACATCTCACTACCCGGCCACAGTAGCGAGAACACAACTTGGACTAACTCAAACAGCTCTTTTCAGCACAATAGAACCAAATATCGATGGATCTTTAAAGAAATGTATAAGAATTTTATTGGTATTCAAAACACAGTCAAATCCAAAAATACCAAAATATATCTACCAAGAAGATGCAAAGAACTTAAGAAATGATTAGTAAAAAATCTTAAACTACACTTAAAAAGTATATTAATAAGATCCTCAAATATAATACAATGTTTCGTATTGTAATAATAGAAATCGTATTTATGAATTTCTATTCAATAATTAAAAATCAAAATACACTGCTGCAATGAATACCTATAATGAAAATATACATAACGTTAATTTGGAGTATATAAATCCTTTATATACACCTGAAAAATTCATGAATATGGTTCCCGTAAAACCTGAACATATTCATACAGTTTTTCAATCTCGTAGAGAAATAAGCAATATAATTGATTCCAAATCGAGTAAATTTCTAATTTTAGTCGGGCCCTGTTCAATACACGATGTTCAGGCTTGCCTTGATTATGCAAACAAACTTAAAGATTTATCGAACAAAGTAGAAGATAAAATAATGATCGTCATGAGGACTTATTTTGAAAAACCAAGAACTACAACTGGATGGAAAGGGTTTATAAATGATCCAAATTTAAATGACTCATTTGATGTTCATCAAGGGTTAGAAAAAGCACGGGGGTTTTTAAATCAAATATTGCATATTGGACTTCCTACTGCCACTGAGTTTTTGGATCCATTCATGCCCCAATACTACGGCGATTTAATATCTTGGGGAGCAATAGGTGCTAGAACTGTAGAAAGTCAAACTCATCGTCAATTATCTAGCGGATTGAGTATGCCTATAGGATTTAAAAATGGTACAGGGGGTTCAGTTCAAATTGCAATTGACGCAATAATAGCTGCCAAAAATCAGCATGTTTTTTTAGGAATAAATGAAAAAGGACAAACATCAGTTGTAAAAACTAATGGTAATCAATACGGGCATCTAATATTAAGAGGTGGTAAAACAGGCACAAATTACGATGCGAAATCTGTACAATCAGCAGTGGATAATTTAAACAATAATAATTTGGAGCCAAAATTAGTAATTGACTGCTCGCATGGTAATTCAGGTAAAGATCATAGAAATCAATCAAAAGTATTCAAATCAATTATTGATCAAAAGTCAAACGGCCAAAATGCAATCTTTGGAGCTATGCTCGAAAGCCATATTAATCCAGGAAGCCAAAGCATACCCTCAAATCCTAAAGAACTTAAATATGGTGTTTCTATTACTGATGAATGTATCGGATGGGAAGAGACTGAAGATTTAATAAAATGGGCCTACACACAGCTGTAAATAATATGAAATCAATTCATTACATCAAAAATGTAGATGATTTAAAAAAAATATCAAATAATAAAGACCATGTTATAACAATTGGAGTTTTTGATGGAGTTCATAAAGGACATCAATCACTTATTGCTAATTTAGAAAATTCTCTTTTAGAAGATAATTACAATTCAACATTAATTACTTTTCAAAATTCCCCTTTTCACTTTATAAAAAAAATAAACGATAATAATTTTTATCTTTCCACAATAGAAGAAAAAACAGAAATCTTAAATCGATTTAGATTAGACCAAATTATTATCATTGAATTTAATGAAAAAATTAATCAAACTACTGCAAATGAATTTCTTAATATTCTAACCTCAAATTTAAAAATGAAAAAATTATTTGTTGGGCCGGATTTTGCATTTGGGAAAAACAGAGAAGGAAACATTAAATATTTAAATGAAAATCAAAAATCTTTAAAATACGAACTTAGAGTAGCTGAGGCATTTAAACAACATAAACAAATTATAAGTAGCACAAAAATAAAGCAACTTATATCTACAGGTGATATCCAATTAGCGAATTCATACTTAGGAAGGCCCTATAATTTGTCAGGATATGTAATAAGAGGAGAAGGAAGGGGAAAAAACCTTAATATGCCAACCGCAAATATTGATTATAATTTAAAAAAAATATTACCTATAGATGGAATATATTCTTCTAAAGTAATAATCAATAAAGAAGAATATATAGGAGCTCTTAGTATAGGTAACAACCCTACTTTTGGTCAAAATAATGATAAATCAGTAGAAGTACACTTAATAGATTTTAAAGATGATATATACGGCGAATTTATTAATATTAAAATTTACAAACATATGAGAGATCAAATACAATACAATGACACTGCTACTCTTATGATTCAAATGCAAAAAGATTTAATTGATATAAAAGAATATTTTAAAAATGATAAGTAACATAATTAATAGAGGGGTTGAAGAAATAATCCCAAAAGGGGAATTTCTCAAGAGTTTAGACTCAGGCACTAATTTACGGCTTAAAATGGGGTTTGATCCAAGCGCTCCTGATATTCATTTAGGACATTCAGTTGGGCTTAGAAAGCTTAGGCAACTTCAAGATTTGGGGCATACAGTTGTTTTAATTGTTGCTGACTGGACTGCTCAAATTGGAGATCCCAGTGGAAAATCAGACACAAGACCTATGCTTACTTATGATGAAGTAAAATATAATGCAGAAACTTACCTCAAACAATTTTTCAAAATTGTAGACAAATCAAAAACAGAAATAAGATGGCAATCGGAATGGTATGGCGAATTTAAATTAGAAAACATAATTAATTTAACAAGTAAATTTACTGTAGCCCAATTTCTAGCAAGAGATGATTTTGCAAAAAGATTCAAATCAAATAACCCCATAACTATAACAGAATTTTTATACCCCATTCTTCAGGCTTACGATTCAGTTGTAATAAAATCTGATGTAGAATTTGGAGGCACTGATCAAAAATTCAATCTGCTTGTTGGAAGAGATCTGCAACAAAAAGAAAACCAAAAACCTCAACAATGTTTCTTAGTACAAATCATTCCAGGAACTGATGGAAAAAAGAAAATGAGTAAAAGTTTAAACAATTATATTGGCATTACAGAAAAACCCGAAGAAATATACGGTAAATTAATGTCTATTCCTGACGAATTAATAAAGCTGTACATGCTTTGTCTTACAGATATTGAAAATGATTTAATAAAAGAATTTGAGAATAGCCTAAATGACACTAATCTGAATCCCATGATGTACAAAAAAATATTAGCTCATGATATTGTTTCTCAATATCACAACACTAAAAAAGCCGATGAAGCAGCTGAATATTTTAGACAAACAGTCCAAGAAAAAAATGTTACTTTTGAAAAAGTGAAATTTGAAATAAAGAATATACAACACGATGAAAAGTTAAGTAAATTATTAATTAGCAAAAATTTTGTTTCAAGTAACTCAGAATTCAAAAGATTACTAAAACAAAATGGTGTAAAATTAAATGGTAATTTGATTTCAGAAGATATTTTAATATCAAAAATCAAAAATAGTGATAAATTAAGCATCGGTAAGCGAATAAATATTCAAATAATAATTTAAAATATGCAAAAATACCTTTCGAACAAAAACGAAACAAATCTGCGACTTCCTGGACCTGTTCCTGTGCCCTTTGACATATTGAATGAGCAAACAAAACCTTTAATCAATCATAGAGGTTATGAGTATTCTGTATTATTAAAAAATTGTACAGATAAATTAAAAGACATTTTTGCTACTGAAAATGATCTTTATATAGCTACCAGTTCCGGAACTGGCGTTATGGAAGCTTCCATCTCAAACTTTTTATCCGAAGGTGACGAAATTATTGTAGCCTCAGTTGGGTGGTTTGGTGATAGATTTACTGAAATTGCCCAAGCTTATAAAGTCAAAGTTGTAAATTTATCCTTTTCTCATGGTAGCAATATTAATTGTATAGACCTCGAAGAATGTATTCAAAATAATCCCAAAGCAAAAGCTGTATATGTTACTCATAATGAAACCTCAACTGGAGTTCAAAATAACCTTGCTGATATATCTAAAATAGTTACCAAATATTCTTTGTTATTTGTGGTAGATGGTATAAGTAGTGTTGCTTCTGTGCCATGCGAAACCGATAAATTGAAAATAGATGTACTAATTTCTGCATCGCAAAAAGGTTGGGTAACACCTCCTGGACTGGCTTTTATATCTGTCAGTAAAAAAGCTTGGGATTATCATAAAGTTTCCACATTGCCTAAATACTACTTTGATATTTCTCAATATAAAAATTATTTTGAAAAAAACCAACCTCCTTTCACTCCAGCTATTGGGGTTATGTACTCACTTGATAAAGCTTTGAATTTGCTAATTGAAGAAACAATGCCCAAAGTTTATGAAAGACATAAAAAGGTTGCAAATAAAATCAGAACTAAGCTAATAGAAATCGGATTTGAGTTATTTCCTGATGATGAAAATCATGCATCAGACACATTAACTTCAGTTAAAATTCCTAAAGGGACAAGTACAAAACAAATAATAGAAAAATTAGAAAACAGACATAATGTAATCATTTCAGCAGGGCAAGGTAACTTGAGTGATAAAATCTTAAGAATCGGACATCTTGGATTAGTTTCTGATGCTGAAATTGATTGGTTAATTGAATCATTAATTAAATCAATGGAAAAAGAAAATGAATAATCTGAAAACAACACAACTACATTCAATACATATTGAATCTGGTGCAAAAATGGTCCCATTTGCAGGATGGGAAATGCCTATTCAATATTCGTCAATTATTCAAGAATGTAATGCAGTGAGAAATAAAGCTGGAATTTTTGATGTTTCGCATATGGGAAGATTTGAAATATCTGGAAAAGATGCTTCTTTTGCATTAGATAAAATACTTAGCGTAGACCCAAATACGATCAAAAACTTCCAAGCTAAATATAATTTAATTTGTAATAATGAAGGTGGGATCATTGATGACTGTATTGTTTACAAAATTAACGAAAATAAATTCTTACTCATTCCAAATGCTGCTAACGCTGATACTGTACTAAAATGGATTCAACAAAACACACAAAAACTAAACTTTAAAATCAACGTTATAACATCAGAAACTTCAATGATAGCATTGCAAGGACCTCATTCCACAAATATTTTGAATATGACAATTCCTAATCTTTCCGAAATCAAAAGATTTCGTTTCCTGGAACATGATTTTAATTCATCAAAAATGTTAATTACTAGAACAGGGTATACTGGAGAAGATGGGTATGAAATCATAGTTGACAATAACTTCTCAGAGGAATTATGGAGATCTTTTAGAAAAAATGGAGCAGCCGAAATAGGATTAGGAGCAAGAGACGTTTTACGATTAGAGGCCTCTTTACCTTTACATGGAAATGAAATTACTGAAAATACAAATCCATTCGCAGCAAAACTTGGTATGTTTGTAAAATTAGACAGAAAAAACTATTTGATTAATTCAAAGCTAACTTCTTTGAAATCTACTGATCAAGAAAAAGTCTTAGTTGGATTTAAAATTCAAGGCAGAAATATTGCTAGATCTCATAACAGTGTACTAGACTCCGATAATAATATCATTGGAGAAGTAACAAGCGGTTCTTTTTCACCCACTTTGAATGCCAGCATTGGCTTAGCTTATATCAAAAACAGTTTTACAGACCTTAATTCTGAAGTTAAAATAAATATAAGATCAAAAAATATAACTGCTAAAATAACAAAAACACCATTCTATAAAAGGAGTTAAAATGTATCCTGAAAATTTAAAATATTCTGAAGAACACGAATGGTTGCTAGAGGAAAATGGTATCGCAACTATAGGTATAACAGACTTTGCTGTTGACAGTCTTGGAGATATAGTTTTTATCGAACTCCCTGACAAAGGATCTCAAATTAAACAGTTCACAACTTTCGGAGAAGTTGAATCTGTAAAAGCAGCATCAGAGATTTATACACCAATAAGTGGTGAGATAATTGAAGTCAATGAAAAACTAGAGACTGAGCCTGAACTTTTAAATAATTCACCATATGAAGAAGGATGGTTGATAAAAGTTAAAATTTCAGATCTCTCTGAAATTGAAAAACTTATGAATTCTAAAGATTATGAAAACTTTGTAAATAACGGAAATTAAAAATAAAATGAATAAAAATTACCAATCAACATACACCCCAAATACCCCTGAAATAAAAAAAGAAATGCTTAAAGAAATTGGCGTATCTTCTTATGAAGAATTATTCGTAGATATACCTGAAAAATATAGATTTCCAACACTTGATCTTCCATCGCCTACATCTGAATTCGATTTAAAGAATGAAATGAGCAAACTATCAAATAAAAATTCTACTCCTGGAGAATTTAGTTCTTTTATAGGTGCAGGTGCTTACAGGCATTTTATTCCAAGTGTTGTAAGACAAATCACTTCAAGAAGTGAATTCATGACTTCTTATACTCCTTACCAACCAGAAGTATCGCAAGGTACATTACAGGCACACTTTGAATTTCAAAGTATGGTCTGTGAGCTTACTGGAATGGAAGCAGCTAACGCAGGAATGTATGATGGTGCCACTAGTGCTGCAGAAGCTGCTTTAATGGCATGTAGAATAAATAAAAATCTAACAATAAATATTGTAGATGGAGTTTCTCCATTATATGCGGACGTTATCAAAACTTTAACACAAGCATCTGGTATTGAAATAGTCCAAAACGATTTAAATTCAGTACTAAAAGAATCTCACGAACCACCTGCTTGTTATGTAATTCAACAACCTAATTTTTCAGGTGAAATAGAAGATTTTGCTAAATTATCTGAAATTTCAAAATTAAACAATGCTCTATTAATTGTAATTACAGAACCTATGTTTCTAAGTATGTATAAAACACCAAATCATTATGGAGCTGATATTGTTGTCGCAGAAGGTCAGCCATTTGGAGTTTCTCTTGCATATGGAGGGCCATACGCAGGATTGTTTGCATGTAAAAAACAATACTTAAGACAGCTACCTGGACGAATCGTTGGTGAAACTGTGGATACTGATAATGAAAAAGGATATGTTTTAACACTTCAAACACGTGAGCAACATATAAAAAGAGATAGAGCTACTTCAAACATTTGTACATCCGTAGGTTTAATAGCATTAATGGCCACAGTATATATGGCATTGCAAGGTAAAGTAGGATTGAAGTATTTATCCGAACTTTGTTATCACAAAGCACATTATGCTGCAAATAAACTTTCTAATATAGACGGATTCGAAGTTGTTAATAATAATTTTTTCAAGGAATTCACTTTAAAATGTCCTACCTCAGTGAAAGATATAAATTCCTATCTCCATGAAAACAAAATTATTGGAGGCTATGATTTGTCATCTGCATCTGATAACCATATGTTATTATCATTTACTGAAATGAATTCTAAAGATGAAATTGATAATTTTATAAATTTACTATCAAAAATAAATTAAAGAAAACTAATTATGAATAAAATATCTAAAAGAAAACTATTATTTGACCAAAGTATTACAGGCAAAGTAGGCACAACTATGCCTTCAATGGATATTCCTGCACAAAAATTGCCTGATTCCTCTCAACTAAGAGAAGAAATTACAATGCCAGAGGTATCTGAAAATGAAATTGTGCGATATTTTTCTTCTATAAGTCAAATGAATTTCTCCATAGATCATAATTTTTATCCATTGGGAAGTTGCACAATGAAATACAATCCTAAACTCAATGACGATATTGCTTCACTACCGGGATTTAATGACATACACCCTCTTCAAGATACTAGTACAACTCAAGGTGCTTTAGAATTAATGCATCATTTACAAATCCTTCTAGCAGAAATCACAGGTATGGCTGGTACTTCATTGGCACCTATGGCAGGTGCTGAAGCTGAATTAGCAGGAATGCTAATGATTCGTGCTTACCACCGAAACAGAGAAGACTTTAAAAGAAAAAAAGTAATTATTCCTGATAGTGCTCATGGTACCAATCCTGCCTCAGCTGTAATGGCAGGATTTGAAGTTGTAAGTATCCCTACAGATAAAAACGGGAATACTGACTTAGATGCTCTAAGAAGTGTAGTAGATGATACAACAGCAGGGTTAATGCTTACCCAACCTAGTACAATTGGATTATTTGACACAAATATTGTTGAGATAGTAAATATAATTAACGAAAATGGCGGACTTATTTATGGTGACGGAGCAAATTTAAACGCCATCTTAGGAAAAGTTAAACCTGGTGAAATAGGATTTGATGTTATACATTCAAACTTACATAAAACATTTACCCAACCACACGGAGGAGGAGGACCTGGAGCAGGTGCAGTTATGGTGAGTCAAAGACTAGTTGAATTTTTGCCAGATCCTGTAGTTACTAAAATCAAAGATAACTTTGATTTAACCAAGCCTTCAAAATCAATAGGTAAAATGGGCGCATTTCATGGAAACTTTGGTGCGTTAGTAAGGGCATATGCTTATATTAGAACTTTAGGTAAAGAAGGAATAAATAGTATTAGTGAAGATGCTGTCATAAATGCAAATTACCTTAGAACAAAGCTAGAAAACACCTTAGATCTTCCTTACAATAGAATTTGCAGTCATGAAGTGGTTTTTTCAGCTAAAACAATAAAAGAAAAATATGGTGTAAACGCATTAGACATATCCAAAAGATTGATCGATTACAACATTCACCCTCCTACAATGTATTTTCCACTAATCGTTGACGAAGCATTGCTAGTTGAGCCAACTGAAACTGAATCAAAAGAAACTCTTGATGATTTTATATCTGTGATTAAACAAATTGTAGATGAAGCCAAAACAGATCCTGATCTGCTACACAATGCTCCCCATAACACTCCAAACAAAAGACTTAATGAAGCTTTAGCAGCAAGGAATCCAAAACTCAGTTGGAGAGACACACAAATATCTAGTTAACTAAAAACTCAATTGAATTTATTTTATTTATCAATTGATTTTGAGTAATTTTATCCTTACCTTTAAATACAGATAAAACTAAATAATTTCCAAAAATTTCTTCGTCTACCAAATCTTGCATAACTCTCATAGTTTTTGATTTGTCTGCTATAGTTCGATTTGAATCAAAATATGCCTTTGCGTATTCTTTAATACCTAATTGATTCAGAAAGCCTGATTGTGACCCAAGATAGACACTCTCAAAACCTGTATTTTTATAAAAATTATTTAACAAATCAAAATTCACAAAACAACTTATATCAGACTTTTCAATAGGATATAAATTACGAATTATTTTATTATTACTAATAACCCTAGAATCGGTATTCAAACTAACATTTGCATCTAATTGATCAGTAGTATACCCATAATCAAAAGAAAGAACGGCACCTAAATCAAGTCCGTCCCATATTCGATTAATAAAATTTTTATACAAGTCTGAATATGTATATACTTTATTATTTATTGAGTAATTTGAAGAATCAAAGTAAGAAAAAGATTCAAAATTAATTTGCTCTAATTCTTCATTAAATCCATCATTTATTTTGAATAAAATTTCATAATATTTGTCGTTCTTAAAAATAATTCGTTTAAATGGCATTGCATCAAAAAGTTCATTTGATAGAACAAACCCTTGTATATTCTTGAAACAAAATGTATCAGCGATAACTAAATTCAATTCGTTATCAATGTCTAAAGTATTATGAAAATTTTTATCAACAACAATAATTTTACATTGATCTAAAAATTCTAGATCAATCAATCTAAGGGTATTGATTATCTCTTTAATCAAATACAAACCTCCTCCACCTATTTCAATTAAATGAAAATCGGAAGGTTTGTTAAAAGTTAACCAAGTCGAATAAATATATCTAGCAATCAAATAAGCAAAAACAGGGTGAACCATAGGAGAAGTGAAATAATCTGATTCCCATAAATTTTTATTTGATTGTGAGTAATAACCTTGATTTGAATCGTATAATTTGAAATTCATAAATTGATCATAAGAATTCAGAATGTTCTGACCAAAATGTTTTTTTAGATTATCATGAATCATGTAAATAAATTCAAAATTTAATTATCGTTCATCAATGTTTATATAGGGAATATCCAATTCTCCAACATATTCTAGTAAAGGTCTAATAAGAATATTATTATCTAGTTGTTCCGTGACTTGAGCAGTCCATCCGGGTATCCTGGCTAGTGCAAAAATTGAAACAAAAATATCGTCTGGAATCTCTAATAAGTTATAGATAGCACCAGTCCAAAAATCCACATTCTCACATATTCCTTTTTTCTCATACGGTGCCATACATTCTGCCAGTGACTGTAATATAGAAAACCATTTTGGATTTCCTTTTCTTTCACTTAAATTCTTTGCGTCCTTTTTTAATATTAAAGCTCTGGGATCGGCTGTCTTATAAACTCGATGTCCGAATCCCATAATTCTGCCACCACTAGATAACAAATCTTTAACATATTCTTTTGTATTACTTTCGTCTCCAATGTCTTGTGCTTGCTTCATAACTCCTTCAGCTGCACCTCCATGAGCAGGGCCTTTTAATGCTGCAACTCCAGCGGTTATAGCAGAATACATATCCGATTGAGTAGAAGCTACTACTCTAGCTGTAAATGAAGAAGCGTTCAATCCATGCTCAGCATGTAAAATCAAATCTTTATCAATTAATTTAGCATCTAAATCATCTGGTTCTTTACCAAATAACATATATAGAAAATTAGCAGAATGTGACAAGTTTTTATTTGGAGGAATAACATCATTGCCATCTCTTAATCTAATATGCGCTGCCACTATTGTTGGAGCTTTAGCAGTAATAGATAATCCTCTTTCTATATTCGTTTGCATACTTTCATCTTCTAAATCATTATCATAAGCTGACAATGTAGAAATTGCTGTCCTCAGAACATCCATTGGATGTAAATGTTTGATTGATGAAATCAAATCGATAATTTGGGACGGTATTTCTCTGTTGGCTGACATCCATTCTGTTAGTTGAATTAGTTCTGATTTTGTAGGTAATTTACCATGAATCAATAAATAGCTAACTTCTTCAAAAGATGAATTGTTAGCCAATTCATTTATATTAAATCCTCGATAGTATAATTTACCATTTTTACCGTCCACATAACTTGACTTAGTTCTATCTAGATAAACTTCTTTTAAACCTCTATGAATTTTAACTTCATCCATGTTTTTCCTCGTTCTATTTATTCAAAGCATCAGCTATTCAATTCTACCAAATTTTTTATAGTATTATGATAGCATAATTGATATATAAATGATTTTAGCTGTGATAATATAACAAAAATTTTTATATATATTAAGAAACATGAATAATATTGAACCAGATATTCCTGATATAGTAATTAATAGATTGCCACTGTATGTCAGAACCTTAAATGACCTGAAATCAATCAATCAAACTACAATTAGTTCAGAACATTTAGGGCACCTATTACAAACAACGCCTGCACAAATTAGAAAAGATTTTAGTCACTTTGGAAAATTTGGCAAACAGGGTAAAGGCTATAATATAGATTATTTACTTGAAGAACTTAGAGAAATACTAAATTTAAATAAATCTTGGAATTCCTGCGTTGTTGGGGTAGGTAAATTAGGTCAAGCTGTAATTAATTACCAAGGTTTTAAAGATGAAGGATATTTAATTAAAGTGGCTTTTGATATAACCATCCCAAAAACAAAAATTATCAATGATATAGAAATTCGATCTATATCAGATATGAATCAATATATTAAGACTCATGATATAAAAATAGGAATAGTAGCGGTTCCTGCAATTGATGCTCAAGGAGTAATAGATAGGCTTATTCAATCTGGGGTAAAAGGTATTTTGAACTATGCTCCTATGAAACCAATAATACCAAATAATGTATCTTGCATGAATATAGACCCAATACTATCACTTCAATCTATGTCATATTACTTAGATAAATAAACTAATCTATTAGTACGGTTAATTTATTTTCTTTAATTTCTGAAAAACCACCCGTGATTTCAATATTTTTTTCTTTTTGGCCTGAGAAACGAGCGGTAATCATACCCGCATTCAAAGAAGTTATCAAACTCGCATGATTTCTCAATACCGTTATATAACCATCCTTTGCTGGCAATGTTACTGAATCGACTTCGCTTTCAAATTCTAATCCGTTTTTAGATACTATTTTAATTTCAAAAGACATGTTAATCCTATTTTTTCTTTGAATTTTCAACTACTTCATCAATTGTGCCTTGCATATAAAAAGCCTGTTCTGGCAAATCATCATGCTTTCCTTCTAAAATTTCAAGGAATCCTCTTACATTTTCTTCTATAGATACATACTTACCAGGAATGCCCGTAAAAACTTCTCCAACGAAAAATGGTTGTGTTAAAAATCTTTGGATTTTTCTTGCTCGTGAAACAATTACTTGGTCTTCTTCAGATAATTCTTCAATACCTAGAATAGCTATCACGTCTTGTAAATCTTTATATCTTTGCAATATTTGCTTTACACCTTGAGCTGCTCGATAGTGATCTTCTCCTACAACAGAAGGTTCTAATATCCTAGAGTTAGAAGCAAGAGGATCAACAGCAGGGAATAAAGCCTGCTCAGCTAATGATCTTTCTAGAGCTATATTAGCATCTAAATGTCCAAATGTTGTAACAATGCCTGGATCAGTGTAGTCATCAGCTGGAACATACACAGCTTGAAAAGAAGTAATAGAACCATCATTAGTAGAAGTAATTCTTTCTTCTAAGTCGCCTATTTCCGTACTGAGTGTAGGTTGGTATCCAACAGCCGAAGGCATTCTTCCTAGTAATGCCGAAACTTCCATACCTGCTAAAATGTATCTATACACATTGTCAACGAATAATAATACGTCTTGTTTTCTAACATCTCTAAAGTATTCAGCCATAGTTAATCCAGTTAAAGCAATTCTCGCTCTAGTTCCTGGAGGTTCATTCATTTGACCGAAAACTAATGCTGTTGAATCTAAAACACCATACTCTTTCATCTCATTCCATAAATCATTTCCTTCTCTAGAACGTTCTCCTACTCCAGCGAAAACTGAAACGCCTGAATGCTCTTGCGCAATATTTCTAATTAATTCGGTAATAATAACTGTTTTACCTACACCAGCACCTCCATATGCTCCTACTTTACCACCTTTTGCAAAGGGAGTCATGAGATCAATAACTTTGATCCCAGTTTCAAGTATCTCTGTAGTGCTACGTTGTTGATCAAAAGAAGGAGCAGCTCTATGGATTGGCCATCTTTCAGCATCTGCTGGAATTTGTTCTCCATCGTCTATAGCTTCACCTTTTACGTTAAACAATCTACCTAATGACGGATCACCAACTGGTACTTGAACAGGAGCTCCTGTATCAATAACTTCTTGCCCTCTAGCAAGTCCATCAGTAGATCCAAGAGCTAAACATCTTGCCCAATTATTTCCCACAAGTTGCTCTACTTCTAGAACTAATTTATCACCTTCCAAATCAGTTTCTAAGGCATTGTAAATATTAGGTAACTTATCTGGTGGAAACTCAACATCCACAACAGTTCCTATCACTTGAACTATATTTCCTTTTGACATAATTAACTCCTGTATATAATAATTTTAATATTTAATTTTCTTCTATAGCAGACATGCCACCAACCAAGTCTAACAACTCAGAAGTTATTGTTTCTTGTCTTGCTTTATTTAAATCTAATGTTAAATCATCCACTAATTCATTGGCATTATCAGTTGCGTTTTGCATTGCTACCATTCTTGCTGCATGTTCACTTGCTAAAGAATCTAAAATGGCGCCAAAAATAATGGTCAAAATAAATTTAGGTGCAAAATCTAAAACTAATTCTATTTGATTAGGTTCAAATATATGACCACTTAATGAAGTATTTTGAGTTGATTCTGATTCATACGATTCTTCCTTAAACGGTAATAAATCAACCACTTGAGCAGTTTGTTTAGCCACACTATTAAAATGTGTATATATTAGTTTAACTTGTGTATATTCATTATTCGTAAATTCGTCTATAACCAGATCTGACAATTCATCTATTTCTGAAGAGTCAAATTCATCTTTCATATCATAAGATTGAATTAAATTGTATTTTCTAGATAACAAATATTTTTCTATTTTTTTACCAACACTAATAAAGCTAGCTTGATCAGTATTTTGAGTCTCAAGAATTTTAACAAGATTTCCAAACAAAGGTCCAGCTAATCCACGATTTGAAGACATAACAACGTAAAGAATTTTCTCATCGTTATTACTCTCTTCGTTATTAAATAACTGACTTATTTCAGAAAGTAAATCGAAATTTACAGATCCCATTAAGCTATTCTTAATATCATCATAACCTTTGGAAAACAAATTAAATTCCTCCGCAGAATTTTGAGCTTTTCTTAATTTAGAAGCTGCAATCATCTGCATAGCGCCTGTTACTTTAGCAGTGTTTGAAATAGATTTAATTCTTGTTCTTAATTCTTTAGTACTTGCCATTTAAATTTAATAACCCATTGATTTTTTGTATTTTAAACTAACATCGCTAACTATTTTTTTATCATCGTCTGATAATTCCCCAGAGGAATTGATATTATCCAATACTTTGACTAAATTAGATTCAGCGTAATCATACCAACTAAGTTCAAATTCTTTAACTTTCTCCAAAGGAATATCATCAAAAACACCCTCGTTAACCATATAGAACAAACATACTTGTTGTTGCATACTAACTGGCGAAGCTTCATTTTGTTTTAATAATTCTAATATCCTTTGTCCTCTATCAAGTTGCTTTTTCGTAGCATCATCTAAATCAGAAGACCCAAATTGAGCAAAGCTTTCAAGTTCACGGAATTGTGCCATTTCAATTTTCAAACTTGCAGCCACAGATTTCATTGCTTTTGTTTGAGCAGAACTACCTACTCTTGTTACTGACAATCCCAAGTTTACTGCTGGCCTTATACCTGAGTTAAACAAATCAGGTTCTAAGTATATTTGGCCATCGGTAATTGATATTACATTTGTTGGAATATAAGCAGATACATCTCCTGCCTGTGTTTCTATAACAGGCAAAGCCGTCATAGATCCACCTCCGTAATCATCAGAAAGATTTACAGCTCTTTCTAGTAATCTTGAGTGCAAATAAAACACATCTCCAGGATATGCTTCTCTGCCTGGCGGCCTTCTTAATAGAAGGGACATCTGTCTATATGCCCATGCATGTTTTGTAAGATCATCATATACTATCAAAACATCTTTACCTTGTGACATAAAATATTCCCCCATCGCACATCCTGCATAGGGCGCTAAATATTGTAGTGCTGCTGATTCAGATGCATTAGCAGTAACAACAATTGTATGATCCAAAGCTCCGTTAACTTCTAATTGATTTACTATGTTTGCTACTTTAGAAGCTTTTTGTCCAATAGAAACATAAATACAAATTAAATCACCACCTTTTTGGTTAATAATTGCATCAATACAAACAGCAGTTTTACCTGTACCTCTATCACCTATAACTAATTCTCTTTGACCTCTGCCGATAGGCACTAATCCATCAACAACCTTAACTCCAAATTGTACTGGCTGATTAACTGATTCTCTTTCTACAACACCAGGAGCAATCTTTTCTACTTCAATAGTATCTGACGATTTAATATTTCCCTTACCATCAACCGGTTGTCCCAATGGATTCAAAACTCTTCCGATCATTTCTTGACCCACAGGGACTTCTACTATTCTTCCAGTGCTTTTAACTTCATCACCTTCTTTGATCCCCAAATAATCTCCTAAAATAACCACACCTACTGTGTCTTCTTCCAAGTTTAAAGCCAATCCAAAAACATCATTTTCAAATTGAACAATTTCATTAGCCTTCACATTTGACAATCCTTGCACTCTAGCTACACCATCACCTGCTTCAGTGACCGTACCAGTTTGCTCAACTTTTAAATCATCACCAAATTGTTTGATTTGTTCTTTTATTATTGAGGTTATATCTTCATTTGCCATAACTATCCTCCGTTAGTTAAACTAATTCTCTTTTTAATTGTTTCAATTTGTTTTTAAAACTTCCATCAATCACAGTGTCACCAATTTTAATTACAATACCACCAATTAGCGTATCATCAATTTTTTCTTCTATTTTAGGATCCGATCCTGAAATATTTTTTACCAATTCATTGATCTTTTTTCTTAAATTAGAATCAACTTTAAATGGTGATGAAAGAGTGACTCTCACTTTATTATTATGTTTTTCAAATTCGTGCTCAAATTGATTGTAAATTTCATTTATCAACATAAAAGATTGATTTTTAGCAAGTAATTTAACAAAGTTTAACTGCAAATCACTTAACTTCGAACTTAAAACTTTGTCGATCAAAGAATTTTTGTTTTCAGATGATACCTTAGATGAATCTAAGACCATACTAAATTCATGATTTTTAGCTGATTCGCAAACCAATTTTATATTTGCCAACCACGTGTCAAAATCTTTACTTTCTAAAGCTAATTCAAATATTGCTCTAGCATATCTTTTTGCTGTTTTTGAATCTTTAGCCATCGGCTCAAAATACCTTTATTTAGTTTTTAATTTTTTTTGCTTTATCTAAGAAAGAGCTAATAATTTGATCATGATTTTTTTCGTCTACTTCTCGTTCAACAATTTTTTCTGCAGCAGCTATTGCTAGCCCTGAAAACTCAGATCTAATATTATTAATTATTTTTTCTTGCTCTGAACTTATTTCGTCAAGAGCTCTCTTCCTTTCGTTATCTATTTGCTCTTTACTTTTTGCCATTTCAGATTCTTTGATTTTCTTAGCTTGTTCTCGCGCTTCAGAAATGAGAGCCTGAGATTCTTCTCTAGCTTTAGTCATCAATGATTCATTAACTTCTGTAGTTTTTTCAGCTTCTTGTTTAACTCTCTCTGCAGTTTCTAAGCTTGATTTGATTTTTTCAGATCTGTCTTCAAGCATTTTTACTACAGGAGCATACAAAAATTTCTTTAACAAAACAAAAAGAATAAGAAAGCTAATTACCTGAGTTAAGAGACCAGGCCAATTAATGCCTAATGCATCCATATAAAACTCCTAATTTTTATTAATCTAAAAAACAATTATACGAATTTAATCAATATTGCCACCACTAATGCGTAAATCGCAATAGCTTCAGCAAACGCAATCGCTAAAATCATATTTGTTTGAATTTGGCCTGCCGCTTCAGGATTTCTCCCAATAGCTTCCATAGCTTTTGCGCCAAGCATACCAATTCCAATAGCAGGTCCAATAGCTCCTACGCCAATAGCAATTCCTGCACCTATATTTAATATATCTCCTTCCATAATTAGTCTCCTTAATAGAACTTGATTTTAATTAATAATTTATCATAAATTTGATCAATGATCATCTGAATTATGCTCTACAGTAGATATAGAAGCAAAAACTAGAGTTAACATTGAAAATATAAGACCCTGAATTAATCCAACGAATAATTCTAAGCCTATAAAAGGAATAATTCCAATTAATGGTAATAAAAATGCCATCGCAAATAATAACACTTCTCCTGCGAAAATATTCCCAAATAACCTAAAAGTAAAACTTAATATTTTGGCAAATTCTCCAACCAACTCTAAAATTCCAACAAAAAAATTTATTGGACCGTTTTTAAAATTGATGAATTTCCCGGCATGC
>CETM01040189.1_pt1 | contig 22376 bp, 14 predicted proteins | sample 361451 | NCBI WGS metagenome assembly CETM01 (sample SAMEA2622690, study PRJEB7988) | marine metagenome | isolation source: saline water (ENVO:00002010), including
GCCCATGCCAGGCATGCCGCCACCCATTCCATGATCATGGTGATCGTGATGGTGGTCGTCATCTTCCTCTTCGACTGGAATTTCAGTCACAAGGCATTCGGTGGTCAGCAACAGAGAAGCAACACTGGATGCATTTTGAAGAGCCGCTCGAACTACTTTCGCAGGTTCGATGATTCCCATTTCCACCATGTCGCCATATTTATCTTTGTCAGCGTTATAGCCATCGGACTTACCCTTGAGCTTACGTACGCGATTGACAATCACAGCACCATCAAGGCCTGCATTTTTAGCAATCGCTCGCAATGGGTAATCCAGAATGTTCTCAATGATCTGAGCTCCCAAGGCTTCGTCGCCTTCTAATCCAAGGGCACTAATTGCTTTGTTAGCTCGAATCAGAGCAACACCGCCGCCAGGAACGATTCCTTCCTCCAGAGCTGCCTGCGTTGCCGCTCGAGCATCTTCCAGAAGTGCTTTCCGTTCCTTCATTTCAGTTTCAGTCGTGGCACCACAATTAATCTGTGCTACACCACCGGCGAGCTTCGCCAGACGTTCCTGTAACTTTTCGCGATCGTATTCACTGTCGGTGACTTCGATTTCGTTGCGAATCTGATCCGCTCGACCTTCGATGTCTTCCTTGCTTCCGGCACCACCAACCATGACGGTGCTTTCAGAAGTAATGCGAATCTTCTTGGCGGATCCGAGATCCGACAGCTTGACACTTTCAAGCTCGATCCCCAGGTCCTTAAAGATCGGAGTTGCATTGGTCAACACAGCGATGTCGCCAAGAATCGCTTTACGGCGATCACCGTATCCGGGAGCCTTGACAGCACAAACATTGAGGATGCCTCGCATCTTATTCACCACTAACGTGGCCAATGCTTCGCCTTCAATATCTTCAGCCACAATCAAAAGTGGCTTCTTGGACTGACTGACTGCTTCCAGCAATGGAATCAACTTCTTGTTCGAGGAGATCTTTTCTTCGAATAGCAGAATCAAACAGTTTTCCAATTCCACCGTCACCTCAGACTCATTGGTCACGAAGTGCGGAGACAGGAATCCGCGATCGAACTGCATCCCTTCGACAACTTCAACGGTCGTTTCACTTCCACGACCCTCTTCCACTGTGATCACGCCATCTTTGCCAACCTTAATAAAGGCATCAGCAAGCACGTTTCCAATGGTGCTGTCATTGTTACCAGCAATCGTAGCAACCTGCTGAATCTCTTTTTTGTTCTTCGAATCAATTGCAATTGCCTGCTTGACGATTTTATCGCAAACCGCATCCACTGCCTGACTGATCCCCCGGCCAAGTGCCATTGGGTCAGCTCCAGCTGCAATCATCTTTAAGCCTTCACGAAAGATGGCTTCTGCCAATACTGTTGCTGTGGTTGTACCGTCACCAGCAACCTCGTTCGTTTTGCTGGCGGCTTCTTTCACCAACTGAGCACCAAGGTTTTCGAAGACATTATCTAACTCAATATCTTCAGCAACGGTGACTCCGTCTTTGGTGACCTTAGGTGATCCCCATCCTTTGTCCAGGACAGCATTTCGACCACGAGGTCCAAGTGTACTGCGTACAGCACGAGCCAGCTTGGCAACACCAGACAACAAAGACTGTCGAGCCTTGTCGTCAAATACCATTTGTTTTGCCACGTCCGGATTCTCCTTCAAAGAGTGTTCCAAAAGCGTTTAATTTCAATTCAACGGAAATACGCGACGGCATTTCCGACTATGTTCTCTGTTCTACGATTAACACTTAACGACAAATGTCACTTTAAGAATTAACTGTAGATACAGTGGACAACGCAACATGCGTGCCAAAGTATCCAAAATATGCCAGAAACGCCTTCGAGACAAGCACACAGATACCTATTATTTGCCCCTTTTCCTCTTAGATTAGAGCTTTTCTAAAAACAGAGGCGGCTTTTAGGACAGAACCCAAGATCGGCAGCATCCATCTCAACGAATTTCTCTCGGTGCCAAATTGGCAGCGCCAATACGGCAGTCCATTTAGAAGTGTCAGTTTGACAGAACGCGAACTCTGGATATTCGACTAAATCTCACTATCCTCACTATCCAAGCAACACGCACTCAATCAATCATGAATCAATGCACGGAGTGAAATCATCCTTGGCAGTGTAATTCGCAGCAAATCCAGCCAGTAAACTCGCAGCATAGTCGATATCATCCAAAGAAATCGTCTCCACAGCACTGTGCATATAACGATTCGGGATCGTCACCAACCCGGTCGCAACACCACTACGATTGAGCTGTAACACGTTGGCATCATTCGATGCCCCTCGTCCAATCGCTGCCAACTGATAGGGAATCTGATCCTCCGCAGCCACATCTCTGAGTTTCTGTACTACTAATGGATTACAATTCGGCCCACGATAAACGGCAGGCCCGCCTCCCAATTTGATATCCCCCTGCTGTTTTTTATCAATCGAAGGGCAGTCGGTGGCGTGCGTCACGTCGACGGCGATCGCTGCAGTGGGATCAATTCCGAAAGCACTCGTACGAGCCCCACGCAAACCGATCTCTTCCTGAACAGTCGAAACAGCAAACACTCCGCACGAAGGAAAACGATCCTTCGCTCGTCGCAATGCCTCGATCACCACCCAGACCCCCGTGCGATTATCCATACACGGAGCATTGGCAAGACCATTAAGCATTTCCTGCATTCCCAAACTCAGCGTGACCGGATCACCAACTTCCACCAGGGCTTCGGCGTCTTCTTTGTTGGCGGCACCGATATCAAGCCACATATCCGTTAGCTTCACAACTTGCTTTCGTTCCACGTCAGTCAGCAAGTGAATGGGTTTACGGGAAATCACAGCGTGCACAGGGCCTGTGGCTGACCAGATCACCATGCGTTGCCCGATCAACTGCTGAGGATCCCAACCACCGATCGTCTGAGCATAGACAAACCCATTGTCATCAATGTGGGATACCAGCATACCTATCTGGTCGCAGTGTCCGGCAAACATCAATTTCTGTTCAGCCGACGGATTGATCGCACAGATAACATTGCCATGCACATCGGTCGTGACTTCGTCAGCGAAATCAGCAGCATAGTCGCGGACCACCTGTTGTACTCGTTCCTCGTAACCGGACGGACCCGGTGTCTCCAACAGATTTACCAAGAAATCCTTCGATGCCTTATCCATTCTTTCTATCCTTTGTCTTTCACATATGACCCAAAGGTATTTGCTGATCTGGCTTAACTACTCTAATTGCAAGCCATTTTCTCAGCGTTTACGCCCCTGTGTATTCCCATGTTTTCTCAATAAAACATGGGCAGCTGACGCCAATCAGCCATCCTTGACCAATTTTTGCCAGCTACCTACTATGAGCTACATATGTGTTGTTTCTCGTTATGTCTCCTTTGAGTGTAACGAATTCAAACTAATAAACCTATGAGGTTCAGCGGTACGCACACTTAGCTGTAGGTGTTGAACAGAGAAGAGATGGAAAAAACAAAAATTGCGATCATTGGACTGGGCACTGTCGGAACCGGTGTTGCCAGACTTCTGCTCGACCATGGGGACCGAACGGCCCGGCATACGGGACGAATTCCCTGGCTGGAAAAGGTCGTCGTGCGCGATCTTACAAAGCAGCGCAACGTAGATATCCCTGAAGGCGTCCTGACTGACGATCTGGATGAAGTCATCAACAATCCGGAAATCAACGTCGTGGCGCAGCTCATTGGAGGACTCGAACCTGCTCGCTCGATCATGCTCCAGTTAATGGAATCTGGAAAAGATATCATTACGGCCAACAAAGCGCTGCTGGCCGTTCACGGGCCAGAGTTATTTGATAGAGCACGACAACTGGGACGCTCGATTGCCTTCGAAGCGTCCGTAGCCGGCGGCATTCCGATCATTACAAATATTGGGCAGTGCCTGACGGGCAATCAGGTCACCTCCCTGCGAGGAATCCTCAACGGCACCTGCAACTTCATCATCACTGAGATGCAGGAAACCGGCGCCGACTACAACGACATCCTGCAGGAAGCTCAACGATTGGGCTATGCTGAGGCTGACCCCACTTTGGATGTCAATGGAGCCGATACTGCACAAAAACTCACAATTCTCAGCCAACTCGCTTTTGGAGTACGGGAAAACTGGGATCGGATCCCTTGTACTGGTATCGACATGTTGGAAATCGACGATATCCAGTATGCCGACCAACTCGGATACCGCATCAAGCTGTTAGCCGTTGCCAAACTGGTCAACGGAGAAGTGGAAATGAGTGTCGGTCCCACACTCATCAAGAAAGGAAACCCACTGGCCGAAGTCCAGGGAGCCTTTAATGCCGTACGAGTTCGCGGAGATGCCGTTGGCCCGGTCTTTTACCATGGTCAAGGTGCCGGACAAATGCCCACCGCTTCCGCGGTCGTCGCTGACATCATCGACACCGTTACTGGTCGTAGCCAAATCACCTTTAACAATCTGGAATTATGGTCAGAAAACCACCGACCACTCTCAATGGCTGATGCTGACAATACCATGGACCGATACTATTTGAGGATGCAAGTTGTTGATAAACCCGGTGTGATGGCAGCAATAACTGGTATCTTGGGAAATAACGGAGTTTCGATCGCTTCGATCATTCAACACAAAGGTGATAACGGTCCTTCCCCGGAAACCGTACCATTGGTCATCATGAGTCATGAAACGACCCATGGATCTATCGCTCAGTCCGTCAGCGAATTCACAAAATCGGACAACATTGAATCCGAAGCTGTCGTCTACAAAGTCCTGTAACGCAATGTAAGAAGGTCATACCAGGTATCTACTATGAAATATGCGATCATCATTCCTGATGGCTGTGCTGACGAACCTCAGGAAAGCCTCGGCGGACAAACACCTTTACAGGCCGCAAATATTCCTCATATGGATGCCGTCGTCCAAAGCGGAGTGATCGGTGCGGCCAATCACGTACCACCTCACCTGCCCGCCGGATCAGCGGTTGCCAACATGTCGCTGCTGGGATTCGATCCAAATGAATACTTTTCAGGTCGCGCCCCTTTAGAAGCTGCAGCTCAGGGAATCGAACTGGGGCCCAAAGACTGGGGCATTCGTTGCAATCTGGTGACCGTTCAGGACCAGACGATGACCGACTTCACCGCCGATCATATTTCCGATGAAGAAGCAGCGGCCTTACTGGAAACCGTTCAACAGGAACTGGGTAGCGAAATTCTCGAATTCATTCCCGGCGTCAGCTACCGCAACCTATTGATCTATCGCGGAGAAAAGTCAATCGCGCCGTTCAGCAATGACACACGCACCACGCCTCCCCACGACCTGACTGACAAAACCATCATTCACGATTTCCCTCGCGGCCCGGGCAGTGATCTGCTTAGCCAACTCATGAGCGACAGCGTGAACTTATTCAAAGACCACCCTGTCAACCAACGCCGAATTGCTGCTGGCAAACTTCCCGCCACTAACCTCTGGCTTTGGGGCCTGGGGATCACCCCGAAACTTCCCGATTTCAAAGACCTCTATCACAAGCAAGGGAAAATGATTACCGCAGTGGATCTATTGCGTGGGATCGCTGCTCTGATCAACTGGGATCGTATTGAAGTGGAAGGAGCGACCGGGTACACCGATACCAATTACGCCGGGAAAGGCCAGGCAGCTATCGACGCACTCGACACGACCGATATCATCTGTGTCCACGTAGAAGCCACCGATGAGGCTTCTCATGAAGGAGACGCAGAGGCTAAAATCAAAGCACTGGAAGAAATCGATACACATATTGTCGGACCTTTAGTGGCCGAACTGGAATCACGCGGGGATTACCGTGTGTTAGTTTCCCCTGACCACCCGACACCGATTCGGACTAAAACACATAGTCACGGAATCGTACCGTTTGCCATCGCCGGGTCAAACATCGCAGCTGATTCACAAACCAGCTATGACGAAGTGCAGGCAGAAGCCTCGTCACTTCAATATCCTAATGGTCATGAAGTAATGAAATACTTTCTTGGCTAACCCACCTTTGACTCAGACGATTCCCCAAACCCTGCACAACAACATGTCTATCATTGTTCAAAAATTTGGCGGCACGAGCGTTGCCACCACCGAGAAGATTCTTTCTGCGGCCAGAAAAGCCATTCACGCACAGCAACAAGGTCATCAGGTCGTTATGGTCGTGAGTGCCATGGGCAAAAACACCGACACGCTGGTCAGCCTCGCTCATGAACTAATGGATCGTCCGCCGGCTCGGGAAATGGACATGCTGCTGTCAACCGGTGAGCAGGTCAGTGTGGCATTAACCGCCATGGCCATTACGTCACTCGGTCACAAAGCCGTCAGCCTGACTGGTGCTCAGATCGGTATTCGGACAGACAATGTTTTCGGCAAAGCCCGTATCATTTCGATTTCGACCGAACGCATGCAAAAACTACTCGATGATGGAAACATTGTCATTGCAGCCGGCTTCCAGGGCATTGATGAAGACTTTAACATCACCACACTTGGACGTGGAGGTAGTGACACCACGGCAGTCTCTCTGGCTGCCGTCTTGGGAGCAAGTTGTGAAATCTACACTGACGTCGATGGGGTTTACACCGCCGACCCACGTATCGTCACCGAGGCCCGTAAAGTTTCCCACACCAGCTACGATGAGATGCTGGAAATGGCCAGCCTCGGAGCCGGCGTTATGCATAGCCGCTCGATTGAATTCGCAAAAAAATTCAGCGTCCCGGTTCACGTGCGCAGTAGCCAGGACGAGTCGGAAGGCACCATTATTTCGACAGTCTCGGAAGACCCCACGCGAGGCGTAAGTGGCGCGGCGGTCACCATGGATGAGGCCAGAATCACGCTCACCGGAGTGCCAAATCAACCCGGTAGCAGCAACGCTATTTTCAGCTCGATCGCGAGGGCGAACATCACCGTTGATATGATTGTGCAGGATGCCGGTGTCGATGGATTCTCCAACATCTCCTTCACCGTTCCCTCGTCCGAACTTGAGCCGACCCTCGATGCGGTAGAACCTGTCATCGAAAAACTTGGAATTCAAAAACTATCGCATCAGGACAACGTCTCCAAAGTTTCCGTCGTGGGGATTGGAATGGCCGAACAAGCCGGAGTTTCTGACCGGATGTTCCGTGCCTTAGCTCAGGCTGAAATCAATATCCACATGATTACAACCAGCCAAATTAAGATTTCAGTACTCGTTGACCGTGATCAGGCGTTGCAGGCTATTAACGCTGTTCACCAGACTTTTGAACTAGACCATGTCTCACCCGAAGCTGTTCCTGCCGAGTCTCCACAGGCAACTCCGGCTGCGGACCCGGCCGCTGCTGCGAATGAGCTGCAAGGCATGGAGGAATTGGCCATTACCGACATTGCACTCGACAATACTCAGGCCAGCATTTCCATCAAGGGCGTGGCAGATACGCCCGGCATCGCCGCCACGATTTTTGAACGCGTTGCTCAGGAAAACATATTCGTGGATATGATCATCCAAAGCTTTCTCGATAATACGGACCTAGCGAGCCTAAGCTTTACGGTGAACCGAAACGACGTTGAACGAACGCTGGGTGTACTTAATGAGATGCAGTCTGATGTTTCTTACCAACAGGTCGTCAGTAACCCGGCAGTCGCCAAGCTAAGTGTCTCAGGCATCGGACTGAGAAGTCATACCGGGGTTGCCATTCGGATGTTCCAAAGTCTTGCAGAAGCCGGACTGAATATTGAGATGATCAACACCAGTGAAGTACGAGTCAATGTCGTCGTCGACGATAGTCAGGGACAAGCCGGCTGTGATGCACTCAACAAAGCCTTCGCCGACGTCATGCACAAATAGTGCCAACGAAGATGCATACGCGGCTAATCAGCAACAGCCTCGGCCAATACTTCTTCTTCAATATAAATCGGCAACGGTGGTTCACACGTGACAGCGACCGCAATCGCATCGGACGGACGAGAATCCACCTCGATAATTTCTCCATCCACTTTGACTCGCAGGCGAGCAAAATAAGTGTGACCCTGGACTTCTGAGATTAGCACACTGTCAAGCTCGCCACCAAGGGCATCCACCACACTACAAAGCAAGTCATGCGTGAGTGGGCGGGGTGCCTTAAAGTCCTTAACACGCCGCTCAATACTCGAAGCCTCAAAGATTCCAATCAGAATTGGAAACGTACGCTCCCCCTCCACTTCCTTCAGATAAATAACCTGATGGTCATTGATATCACTGATGATAATTCGTGAGAGTTTCAATTCTATTGGCATCTGCCGGGCACTCCGGAAGGTTTTTCGTCTGTTTTTTCTAAACTCTAGTATACGATGTACGATGATTCGACATCCAAACCAGAATCACTGACTGCGTAAGGCTTGCAATGCTTTTTCCACTGACACGACTTCCTCTTCCAGCTTAATCAGCCCGTCACGTTCCCGCTGAACAACATCTTCAGGAGCACGCGCCACAAAGTTTTCGTTAGCAAGCTTCTTTTGTTTTCCCTGAATCTGCCCCTGCAACTTTGCCAGTAGCTTTTCGTTTCGATCAATTTCTGCGTCGACATCAATGAAGTTCTTCAGATCGACAAACACTTCGATCGCTTCAATCCGGACGTTAGCACTATTCTCCGGAGGTTCAACATCCTGTCCCCATGCGACACTCCGAGCATTCGCCATCGACTGAAAATAACCATCCATCGGCTTCAACAACTCGACGACCTCTGTACTACACGAAACGGAGAATTCGATTTCCTGCTTCGGAGCAATATTCTGACGACTACGTATTTCGCGAATAGCCCTTAAGACGTCCTGGAACAAAGCGAACTGTTGTTCGATCACCGGATCAATCCGCCGGACTTCCACTTCCGGCCAGGAGGCAACCATGATCGACTCGGCCGCATCCTGCAATTCGGCTAACCCTCTTTGCGGAGCGATCTTCGCCAACAGACTCCAGACTTCCTCGGTGACAAACGGGATCATCGGATGCAGCAGACGTAGTAGTTGATCGAGTGCAAATGCAGTAACCCGCTGCGCCGTCGATTTAGCCTGCTCATCCTGCATACGTGACTTCGTCATTTCAATATAGAAACTACAGAACTCGTCCCAGGCAAAATCATAGATCGCCCGGGCAGCATCCGCATAGCCATAGTGTGTAAGTTTTTCGGTCACTTCGCGAGTTACCGAGGAGAGTCGACTCAACAACCAACGGTCTTCAAAGGCTAAGTCTTCATCAGACACAGTGGCAGCTTCATACCCGGAAAGATTTAACAGCGTGAAGCGTGAGGCATTCCAAAGTTTAGTACAGAAGTTCCGCGCGACTTCAAACCGTTCACTGACAACCGGTCCGGAAGGCAATTCCAGATCTTCCGCCTTGCGGGCCCACTGCGTTTTGAATTCCTTTCCACATTGCTTACAGGCAACGCGCGGCAGTTCGCGATTCTTTTTGGTCTGATCCATCAGGTTTTCACAATGCGGGCATTCAAACTGCACCGGCATACGAACATCCTGAGTTTCCGTTGTCAGATAGGCCAGCCCAAATCGAAGTGCGTCCGGCCCAAACTTTTCAATGACATCCAGCGGATCCACGCCATTGCCCTTACTTTTGGACATCGTTTCTCCGTATCCATCCAGGATTTTGGGATGAATAAAGACTTCGCTAAATGGAATCTCTCCCATATTATTGAGTCCCATCAGTACCATTCTGGCGACCCATAATGTGATAATGTCGCGACTGGTAATCAGCGTGCTAGTCGGATAAAACTTCGCCAGTTCTGCTGTTTGCTCCGGCCACCCCAGGGTACTGTGAGGCCACAATGCTGAACTAAACCAAGTGTCCAGAACATCTTCTTCGCGGACAAACCCAAGTTCAGCAAACCGAGTCTCTAAGGCTTCGTTCTCATCGTTAATGCAAACGTGAATGACGGCAAATGTATCGGATGCATCATCCCCAACGACTCGGCTTTGCTCATTCAATTCCGCCGTCAGTTCCACCTGAAAGGCTGCCTGTCCACCTTGTATCGCCTCATCACTTTCCAGACTGGCGATCCGAGCTTCCAGATCCGCCTGATCCTGACAGGCATACGACCAGATCGGAATCTGATGTCCCCACCATAACTGACGACTAACTGGCCAATCCCGTTTTTCACCCAACCAGTCGAGATAACCTTTGCGATAACGTGTGGGGAAAATCTGAACGCGTTCATCAGACACCGCATCCATGGCTGACTGAGCCAATTCCTGCATCCTTACAAACCACTGATCCGCCAGATAAGGTTCAATTGGAGTTTTACTACGGTCAGAGTGAGCCAGATCGATTTCGCGGTCTTCCACCTGATCCATCAACCCCAATGCTTCCAGATCCGCAACGACGCTCTTCCTTGCTTCTTTAATCGTCTGCCCTTCATAGGCTCCGGCATTGGCGTTAAGCGTACCGTCGGGATGCAGGATATTGATTTTCTCCAGTCCACAACGCTGCCCAACTTCATGATCATTGGGGTCATGAGCCGGAGTAATCTTTACACAGCCACTGCCCATTTCCGGCTTGGCCCATTCATCGGCCACCAGATCGATTTCACGATTCGCCAGTGGCAGCATCAACTTGCGTCCAGCCAAAGCCATATCACGCAGCTTGATTAAATCAGGTAAAATGTCCTGTCGCCGCTCATTCAATGCCTCTAACTGTTGTTGAACGGCTTCACGCTCCGCATCATTAGCATCCTGCAGCTTCGTCTCCAGTTCCTCTTGTACCTTATCGAGTGCTCTTGCCGGATCCGGATGCACTGCCACGGCAGTATCACCCAGCATTGTTTCCGGACGAGTTGTGGCTACGGTGACATGAGTTGGTTCGCCTGGCTGAGGCTCGACAACCGGATAGCGAAAGTGCCAAAAATGGCCGTCGACCACCGCATGAAAAACTTCATCGTCACTGACGGCTGTCTGTAGATAGGTATCCCAGTTAACCAGTCGTTTACCGCGATAGATATACTTCTTCTGAAAGAGATCAAAAAACGTTGTACGCACAGCACGGGCACAGATTTCGTCCAGCGTAAATCGAGTGCGTTCCCAGTCGCAGCTGGAACCAATTTGTTTGAGCTGAGAAAGTATTCGCTTTTCGTACTGCCCTTTCCATTCCCAGATTCGCTCGACCAAAGCTTCACGCCCCAGATCGTGCCGGGTTTTATTCTCTTCTTCTTTGAGGCGACGTTCGACGACAGCCTGCGTTGCAATGCCGGCATGATCCGTGCCCGGCATCCACAGCGTCTCGAACCCTTGCATTCTCCGCATCCGTGCCAACACATCCTGCAACGTATTGTTCAACGCATGCCCTAAGTGTAAGGCTCCGGTGACATTCGGCGGAGGAATCACAATGGAAAAGGGAGGCTTGTCCGAATTCGGATCTCCATGAAAGTATCCGGCCTCTACCCAGCCATCAAAAATACGTTGACTGGCTTGCTTAAAATCGAAACTGGTTGGAAGCGATTCAGGGGAAAATTCAAAACCCATTAGATTGCTGCTATTCTCTGCTTGTATTCATTAATCGAATTCAGAAGGTACGACGACTGTAGCCTTGACTACTGGCTGTCTTTATCAAGCTTGTATTCGATCGCATCCACTAATGCCATCCAACTCGCTTCTATAATATTTTCACTGACCCCCACTGTACCCCAGACATCTTTATCATCTTTGCAATCGATAAAGACACGGATTCTGGCGGCCGTGCCGGCGTCCGAGTTTACCACACGTACTTTGTAGTCGACCAGATGCATATTCTGTAATTGCGGATAGGTGTCACTGAGTGCCTTACGAAGTGCCGCATCCAGAGCATTCACCGGGCCATCACCTTCAGCGACTTCGTGCCGCACCTGATCGCCTACCAAAATCTTCACGGTCGCTTCGTTCGTTACAGTACCATCACTTTGCACATCCACTTCCACGTGATACTTAATGCGTTCAAAATGAGGTACAAAGGTTCCCGCACATCGCTGTACCAACAAAGCAAATGAAGCTTTGGCCGCTTCGAACTGATAACCTTCATTTTCCAGACGGACCACTTCGGCAAGAATCTCCCGCATCAGGGCATCATCATCCGGAAGATCGTATTCAGCCGACAACGCTTTCACATTACTACGACCAGACAATTCACTAATTAGAATTCGGCGTTCATTGCCCACCAATACCGGATCCAGATGTTCATAGGTACTTGCCGCTTTGGCAACTGCATGAGCATGCATTCCCCCTTTATGTGCAAAGGCACTTCGCCCCACAAATGGCTGACCATTGCGAAAATTCATATTGGCCGTTTCGTACACAAACCGGGATAATTCGGTTAAGTGTTCCAGATTAGTTCCACCTAACACTTCATAACCCTGCTTCTTAAAAGCAAGATTCGCAACTACGGAAATCAAATCGGCATTGCCACATCGTTCACCGATACCATTGATCGTCCCCTGGACCTGAACAGCCCCCGCATCAACGCCTGCCAACGAATTGGCGATCGCTAACTCACTATCATTATGACAATGAATCCCCACCGTCACTCCAAATTCGCTGACGGCCGAAACCGCAGCCTGCGTCAATTCAGCAATCTCTTCGGGTAGCGACCCACCGTTGGTATCACATAATGCAACTAAGGTCGCTCCGGCTTCTGCTGCCGACCGGATCGTTTGTCGAGCATATTCAGGATTGGCTTTCCAGCCATCAAAAAAGTGCTCTGCATCATAAATAACTTCACGGCCTTCGCCGACAAGAAAACCAACACTGTCGGCAATCATTGCGAGGTTTTCTTCGAGTGTCACACGAAGCACTTCGGTCACATGGAAATCCCAGGTTTTTCCGACCACCGTACAGACCGGCGCCCCGCTATCACGTAATGCCAGCATTCCCGGATCGTCAGCAGCAGCAATCCCTTTTCGGCGAGTCATCCCAAATGCACAAACCTTCGCGTGCTGTAAGCCAAGCTGCTGAACCTGCTGAAAGAACTGTTCATCCTTTTCATTGGATAGCGGATAACCACCTTCGATGTAATCTACTCCGATTTCATCAAGACGTTTTGCAATCTGAAGCTTGTCCTCGAGTGAAAGGCTTACGCCTTCTCCCTGAGTACCATCACGCAAAGTAGTGTCGTAGATTTGTATCGTTTTCGTTGTCATGTAGTTTCCTGACGCAGCACCCGAAAAGGTAATTAAAAAACCCTGAGACCGTTTGCAGGTCTCAGGGCTTGTGTTGTTTTACTGAGTTGCCCTTATTCCTGCACTTAGGTCGCAATAATCACATTGCTGACCACGCGAACCGGAATAATGATTCCGGCCGTAATAATGTTTTCAATAACAATATTACCAATCTGGCTCATAGGTATTTATAAGTGAGGGACAGAGGACTCGTGTGATTTGCATCACCAAATTCAGGTTAGGTGCAATCCCGGAAACTGTCAACCAACAACACAATTGATTAGGACAACTTCACTTTGACGACCGCCTTATGGGCATAGCCGGTAGTTGCTAAAGGAGCATGAATATCCTGTGGCATGAATACAGCAAAGCTGCCCGCAGGGACATGAATCCAGCTCTCAGGCCGATCATAAAAGAATTCCAGATCCTTCTCGGAATCATAAGGATCCTTAACGCGTTCTACAAAGTCACGTTCAAGCCAACCGATCACATCCGTTCCTTCGATTACATACTGGATATCCAGATACTTTCGATGAGCTTCCAGCATGGCTCGTTCTTGCCCCACACCTTCCCCTCGCGCGACAATCGCATAGACATCCCGCCCCTGGATTTCATGCACTCCGTCTTCCAAAGATGCCAGTTCTGCCTGTTGCAACCACTCAAATCCCTGACGAATCAAAGGCGCGACGCTAAGGTAGTGAGACGAGTTAGACAATCTATCAAAAATCATACGTTTTCCTGCAATTCAATTCCGGTGTTAGCCTTCGAGTTCTTCATCGACTTCGTCAGCCCACGAATCGTCTTCTTCAAATTCATCCCAAAGCTCTTCTTCATCTTCGGCTCCATGCACTGCAACAGCCGCTTTGTTGCGAGCTTTCACTAACGAGATCGTCGGCTCCAACACTTCCTCGTCCACGTCCTCTTCTTCCTCTTCATATTCATACTCGTACTCATCATCCTCATCGACCTCATCTTCGTAGACGTATTCTACTTCCTCGTCCTCGTCGTCGGCGGCAACTTCTTCCTCTTCGTATTCGTACTCGTATTCTTCGTCCTCATCTTCCTCGTCGTCTGTGGATTCAGCTACGATTTCCTCCGAGTCATCCTCGTCCGGGGCTTCCTCGTCGTATTCATAGTCCTCGTCAGCGTCCTCATCCATTTCTGCAAATGCATCCGCAGTTAACTGCTCTTCGTCTGCGTCTTCGTATTCCTCTTCGTCATTGGCCTGCTCGACAACTCCATGGGCGACAGCAGACTCTCCTCCGCTGTGCTTGATGAGTTCCCAGTCCTCCATCGTCATGAGAATCTCCCGAGCACTAGAGCCATTATGTTGACCAACAATGCCATCTTCTGCCATGTAGTCAATCATTCTTGCTGCGCGGCCATAACCAATTCCTAATGCTCGCTGCAAGAGTGAGCAGCTACCACGGCCTTCCCGCAACACGACCTCAATCGCACTTTCATACAAATCATCCCGCTTACGGATTGCTTCAGCATCGATTTCGCCTTCCTGTTCAACTTTCAAGTTGACCAGTTCGTGTTCAAAATCCTGTTCCACTACCGTACATTGCTCGACCACCCGTTCAATCTCTTCGTCAGACAGGAACGTTCCCTGTCCACGCACCAGAGTACTCGTACCGGGCCAGAGAAACAGCATGTCACCGTTACCCAGCAGCTTTTCAGCTCCCATTTCATCCAGCACAACACGACTGTCTGTACGACTCGCCACCTGAAATGCCAGACGCGCAGGTAAATTCGATTTAATCAGACCGGTAATCACATCCACGGTTGGTTTTTGAGTCGCCAACACCAGGTGGATTCCAACCGCTCGGCTCTTCTGAGCCAGACGGATAATGTGCTGCTCGACATCTTTACCGGCGGTCATCATCAGGTCCGCTAATTCATCTGCCACAATCACGATATAGGGCATATGCGTTGGCACTTCGTCCATCGTCGCAATCTTCGTGCCCAGGCGTTCACGAATTTTTTCTTCACTCAAATCATTGAAACTGGAAATATGCCGGACACCTGTTTGCGCAAGCAACCGGTATCTCTCTTCCATTTTCTCAACCGCCCAGGCCAGAATCGCTTCGGCTTTCTTCATGTCGGTGACAACCGGATGCATCAGATGCGGCAGTTTCCCATAAACCGACAACTCAACCATTTTCGGGTCCACCATCAGTAACCGGACTTCATCCGGACGTCGTGCCATCAGAATCGACGAGACAATGGTATGCAGACATACCGATTTACCCGACCCCGTACGACCGGCGATTAACAGGTGAGGCATTTTACATAGGTCGACTGCAATGGGATTACCCGAGACATCTTTTCCTAGATAGATCGGGATCGCCATTTTCTTAGCGTTGTCAGTCGCGTCCTCGATGACTTCCCGCATCCGCACTAATTGCTGCTCTCCGTTGGGCACTTCAATACCCACGGAATTCTTACCCGGGATCGGAGCAACAATCCGCACGCTGGGAACACGCAAGGCAATGGCAAGGTCATCGCTCAGGCTGGTGATTTTACTCAACCGCAAACCGGCTTCCAGCTCAATTTCATACTGCGCAATCACGGGGCCAGTCTCGATATCAACCACCTTGACGTTAAAGCCAAATTCTTTAAACGTCTTTTCCAAAATACGGGCATTCTGACGGACTTCATGTTCCTGAGAATCGAAGTCAATCATCGCGCGGCGTTCCAACAGCTGATTACTGGGAACTTCATATCCGGCAAATTGCTCTGCCGATGTGGAGGCCGTTTCCAGCGATTCCATTAATTGCTCACGTTCCGTCTTTTCTTCATCTAAAGGCGGAGCCGATTTCCCGATGACTCGAGTGGGCTGAGGTTCGACGATAGGCGGCTCTGCCGATTTTTTAGCTTTGAAATGCGGGCGAGGAAGCTTGCGACGTTTGCGTTTCTTTTTCAATACAGGTGTCGGCTCGGTATCCATCTCGTCAAGTTCGTCAAACTCATCGAGTGATTCCTCAGCCGTCTCGTCCGTCACTCGACGACCACTGATCTTAATTTCAGGCTCGGATGTTTCCAGTTGCTCTTCAGCGTCGGCTAAGGATTCTTCAATTTCTTCCAGTTCTTGCTCAGCAACATTCATCACATCAAGCACGCGAGCGGCTTTACGTTCAGCCCTGCGTTCTACGCGACGTTCACGCCGAGCCCATAAAAACCTAAACGTTCCAGAGAACGTTTTATTGACCAAACTCAATGAAACTTTCAAGCCACGCGCAACCCAGCTGACAACCATGTAGTCCGTTGCCAACATTAACCCGCCAAAGACCAGGCTTAATGCAAAAATCAACCCGCCGGTCGTCGCAAAGGAACTCTGCAAAAATGCACTCAAGGACGCTCCTAACATCCCACCACTGCCCATCACGGGCCCCGGAGTTAAGGTCGGAAGCGTTAAAGCCAGACTCGTACAAACACCACAAAGCGACAACAACCATCCGGAAAGACGAATGGCCGGTGCATCTACCTGCCGGCGACGTAACATCGCGATATCAACGATCGCTAACGATCCTAATAAATAGTACGCGCCAAACCCCAACAGACTAAACAGGATGTCGGCGGACAGCGCACCAAGCTTACCACACGCGTTTTGAACAAACGTGCTCTCCGGAAATTCCACCAGGTCTGCCTGGTAAAGATGATTCAATGGAGGAATTAAATCTCCCAGAGGATCATTAGTATGATACGTCAGCAAAGCGGTAGCCAGGAAGATACTTCCTGCACATAACGTTAATGCAAACAGATCTCTTTTAATATCTCGTTCTAACATGGACACCACGATAAGGGGGTAACAATGGGTGTCAGCTTCCATGCCTGAGAATGCCTGTCCTCGTAGTCCGTTTACCGACAGGCATATTTATTTAGTTTTAGGTATAGGGATACCTAAGTCTTACCTTCGACTAGTTACTGAGCAAATTCTGAGAAAAAACTTTGTGCAGTCTTTATCGTTTTTTTTGTTACAACCAGCCTGTGGTTACAGGCGATTCCGATAAGGTTGTAACGGTCCTGATGAATTTGAGGCTATAGAAACTCCGCACCGATGGCTCCTCGCCAACAGATCCGGATCTTACCGTCTCCTAAGAAGGAAAGAAATTCTTGATGGGTTTGAAATGATCTGACTCGTCAACTCGTTGCAAAACGGTCAACAATTCATCATCACTTGAAACTCCCAGGACGAGTGAATCCACGACCGCTGGAACGGTAATCCGGCGTCCATGCATCAATTCCTGTTGCTGCAGGTCCGTTAAGACGAGCTGCTCAAATCCGGCAAGTGCCCTGAGAGGGTTGACTAAGGCCGCTTCTACATCGGCTGGCGACGAAAACTCCGGAGCTACGGCATGCTGCAGTTGCAAATCTCCAATCGCCGTCCGAGCAAGCTTTGTCATGATCGCGCCGGTCTGCAACCGTTCACCAATATCTCGTCCTAACGATCGAATGTAAGTACCGCTGCTGCAGTTAACTTCCACTGTCAATTGAGGGTAACTAAAGGAGAGCACCTGAATATGAAACACTTCAATTTCCCGGCGTTTTAACTCTACGGGTTTTCCTTCCCGAGCCAATTGATAAGCACGTTTTCCGTTAACTCTCAGAGCTGAATAGACCGGTGGCTGTTGCCATTGCTTGCCTTGAAATCCGTCAACTACATTCTGCACTTGCTCAGAAGTTGGCTCCGCCGCCACAGCATATGGGGTCACCAGGCCTTCCGAGTCTTCGGTGTCACTTGTCTTACCCAATTCAAACCGAGCAACATACGTTTTCGACGCCTTGTGGATATATTCTGTGAGTCTGGTAGCTCGCCCAACCGGGACTAATAAGACACCGGTGGCAAGCGGATCCAGCGTTCCCGCATGCCCTGTTTTCATCGGACGAATCACACGTTGCACAATATTCACTATATCGCGGGAAGTTACCCCCGCCGGCTTGTTAATATTGAGAATTCCAAACACGGATTCTAACCTGTCTTTCAGTGGTGCCGATTTATCGAGAAAGTAGCTCTATTTCCTTCGATTGGCATCGGAATCCTAGACTACCACAAAATAATAAATTCTCCTCAATAAGGCTATTTTACGTCCTTAAAAAGGAATCCTCGGCGAATCTGCATTCCATAATATAGAAACAGACCAATGATTGCCTTCAATCGTGATTAGGTCCAATTCACCAGTATCGCCATCAACCTTATAGAGTTCAACAGTCATGAGTGCTGAACCGTCCTTTCCCACATTACGAATGCGACGCTTACGCTACAATGCGGGGGTACGTAATTTAACCAGACACACCAGACTTCATCCTGGTTCACTTATCCTGCCCTTGTTTGTCCGTAGTGGGAACAACATTCGTCAGGAAATTTCTTCCATGCCCGGTCAGTACCAGTTATCTCTGGATCAGTTGGTCGAAGAAGCCAGGCAGGCTCGTGACCTTGGGCTCGGTGGAATCATCTTATTTGGGATTCCTGACGACAAAGATCATCACGGCAGTGATGCACTCCACGCTGGAGGTATCGTTCAGCAAGCCGTGGCCGCCGTCAAGGATGCCGTATCTGAACTGCTCGTACTTACCGACCTGTGTATGTGCGAATATACCGATCATGGGCATTGCGGCATCCTGCATGAACAAGGCGGGATTACGGATGTCTCGAACGACCCTACCCTGACCCTACTGGGACAACAGGCCGTTACGCATGCTGAACAGGGAGCGGACATCATTGCTCCGAGCGGGATGATGGATGGCATGGTTTCGGCGATCCGTCAGGCACTTGATGATGCCGATTTCAAACACATTCCGATCATGAGTTATGCTGCCAAATACGCCAGCAGTTACTACGGACCGTTTCGCGATGCTGCCGAAAGCGCCCCTAGTTTCGGAGACCGACGCACTTATCAAATGGATCCCACCGCTCAGGCCGCTCAGGCACTACGAGAAGTAGAACTCGATGTTCAGGAAGGCGCCGATATGCTCATGGTCAAACCGGCTTTGGCCTATCTGGACATCATCACCCGGGTTGCTCAGAACTACCCCGGGATTCCGCTGGCTGCCTATAACGTGTCCGGCGAATATAGTATGGTAAAAGCGGCCGCAGCTAATGGTTGGCTTGATGAAGCGCGTGTCGTTGACGAAACAATGACTGCCATTCACCGAGCCGGAGCCGATATCATTTTGACCTACTGGGCCAAAGACGTTGCTCAACGAATTGGCTCCTGAGATTCATACTCACGTTAATCCTCTTTCCTTCCTTCACTTCCATTCAGCCCCAAACTCATGCCTCACGATAAAAGCCAAGCACTCTTTCAAACCGCGCAATCCCTGATGCCTGGAGGCGTCAACAGTCCGGCCCGAGCGTTTGGCTCTGTCGGCGGCACACCGCTGATCATCGATCATGGCGAAGGGGCGACCATCGTGGATGTCGATGGAAATCGGTATCTGGACTACATCCAATCCTGGGGGCCGATGATTCTTGGGCACAAACACCCATCTGTACTCGCTGCCGTAGAAAATGCCCTCGCCAAAGGATTTAGCTTCGGAGCACCCACCGTAGGTGAAAACGAATTAGCTCAGCTAATCATTGAGGCAGTACCTTCGGTCGAGAAAGTCCGACTGGTTAATTCAGGCACAGAAGCGACGATGAGTGCAATTCGACTGGCACGCGGATTCACCGGTCGCGATGTCATTATCAAATTCGCAGGTAACTACCACGGCCATGTCGACAGCCTTTTAGTTGCCGCGGGCAGTAGTGCGGCCACACTCGCTGTACCCAATTCCCCGGGAGTCACCCTGGGGACCAGTCAGGATACGAAGATCCTCTGTTACAACGATTGTCAGGGTGTACGGGACACTTTTGCTGAAATGGGAGACCGAATCGCCGGTGTCATCTTCGAACCCGTCGTTGGCAACATGGGCTGCGTCATTCCGAGCACGGAATTTTTACAAACCTTACGGGAATGTACGACGGCTAGCGGGGCGTTGCTGATCTTTGACGAAGTGATGACTGGCTTCCGTGTTGGCTACGGTGGAGCACAAACTTTGTGGAGAGTTACTCCGGATCTCACTACCCTTGGAAAAATCGTCGGTGGTGGCATGCCCATCGGAGCCTACGGTGGTCGCGCAGATATTATGGATCACATCCTGCCAGTGGGAGAAGTTTTCCAGGCCGGTACACTCAGTGGTAACCCCATCGCATGTGCTGCGGGGAGTGCAACTTTACGAGAGTTACGAGATCATTCTCCCTACGACAGACTGGAACAACTGGGAGCGACCTTAGCTGAAGGATTGCAGCGTGCGGCTGAAACTGCAGGTCAATCATGTTGCGTACAACGAGTGGGTAGCATGCTAACGCTGTTCTTCAACCCGGGCCCTGTTCTCAACTGGGAAGACGCCTCGGCCAGTGACACCGAAAAATTCGGGCGATACTTTTGGGGGCTGATAGAACATGGCATCTACATGCCATGCAGTCAGTATGAAGCTCTGTTCATTTCCGCAGCTCATACTGAAAACGACATTCAGGCCACCATCACCGCTGCTGAATCTGTCTTACAAACTCTGTAAAAAGTAGCGCGAACAAACTCGAGCTTCATCCGATCGGAATTAACGGTTGACTTTATGTCCCGTTATGTAGACGGTCCCCGAGGAAATTATCCAATTCGTCAATCGCATAAATCTGATTTGCCGTCTCGGCAATCGGATAAGCGATACGTCGGAATTCGACCGTTCGCTGCTGGTCATCCAGAATTACATAACAGCTGCGTGAATCACCATCCCGAGGTTGTCCCACGCTGCCCACATTCACCATGATTTTTTGATCGCCCAACGAATAAACATTATCCAACTGAGTCAGCGTTAAAAATTCGAAATCCTCTGTAAACACCCCCGGGACATGGGTATGCCCCTGAAAACAATATCTGGGAATCAGACTAAACACTTTTTCAATCTTGCGACGATTGTAAACATCTTCAGGAAAGATGTATTCGTTAATCGGATTGCGTGCACTGCCGTGAACAAAAAGAAATTCGTCGACCTGATGCGTCCGAGGCAATTCGGCCAGAAATCGCCAACGCTCTTTGGCGGCATCTTCATCATCAGTATTTAACTCGAGTTGTTTGCGAGTCCAGAAAATGGCACGTTCAGCAGTACTGGAAAAGCCTTCGGGATCAAACAAAGCAGCCTGATCATGATTTCCCAGGATGCATAATTGAAATTGACGAACGTGATCAACGCATTCACGGGGACTCGGACCGTATCCGATCACGTCACCCAAACAAAATATCTCGTCAACATGCTGAGATTGGATATCCTCAAGCACATGTTGGAGTGCAATCAGATTGCCATGGATGTCACTTACCAGAGCCCGTCTCAAGAGATTACCTACCCGTTTCGATCAAGTCCGCCTGTCTGCTGCGTCTAGCGTCCAGCTCGTAAGCGGTCTCCCAGAGAATTATGTAGTTCGTCAATACTATAGATTTTACGAGCAGTTTCGTCATACGGATAGCTCAGTCGGCGAAATTGGAGGAGCTTCGAATCGGGGTCAAAAATCACATAACTACTGCGATTGTCTTCATCCCGAGGCTGCCCAACACTACCAACATTAATTAGGGCTTTCTGATCTCCCAGTTGATACTCATAGTCACACTCGTCCGGAGATACAAAATCGAAGTCGTGCGTAAACACGCCCGGGATATGCGTATGCCCCTGAAAACAATACTGTGTCACTTTGCCAAAAATCGACTCGAGCTTAGGCCGCTTATAGACGTCCTCGGGAAACACATATTCATTGGTTGGCTCGCGAGCACTTCCATGCACGAACATGACTTCATCTTCGACATGCATGCGAGGCAGTTCACCCAGAAAATCCCAGCGGCGATTCATTTGAGAAGGATTGCCACCCGCCTGCTCCAACTGATCCCGCGTCCAGTAGACAGCCTGTAAGGCAACCGGGTTAAATCCATCCGGATCGAACAGTGTTGCTTCGTCATGATTGCCCAGAATCGTCACTTCACAACGACCTATCACCGCATCCAAACATTCACGTGGATTCGGTCCATACCCAACAATATCCCCCAGACAAATAATACGAGTGATCCCTTGCTGCTGGATATCTGCCAGCACGACCTGAAGGGCTTCGTAATTTCCGTGGATATCGCTAATTAACGCGTATTTCACCGGAGAGGACCTGAATACTGAAAAAGTTGTTAAACCGTTGTTCTATTGTCCGGCAATCTGC
>CETM01070383.1_pt1 | contig 22330 bp, 25 predicted proteins | sample 361451 | NCBI WGS metagenome assembly CETM01 (sample SAMEA2622690, study PRJEB7988) | marine metagenome | isolation source: saline water (ENVO:00002010), including
ATATTAAGACAGATGTATCTCCTATTAATGGTAATTTCGGTTCCGGTAGTACTGTTGAGTTGACGGCTAAGAAAAATTTTGATTCGTGGGGCTTTTGGAAACGCATGAAATTTGAATGGACTGGAGTGGATAAAACATGGGGGGCGGACAATGAGTTCGCTAGCATCACAACGAATGCATCTGGTAACACTTTCATCACTGTTACTGCTTATGATCCTGATGCAAAATAGGATTTAATTGATGGAAGGGAGTAAATAGTATTAAACCAATGAGTAAACGATTGAACATAATTATGATGCTATTAGGATTGGTTATGTTTTCAATGTCTTGTGCTTCTGTGCCAAAAGATTTTGTCCCACCGTCACCAGAAATAGTTGAGCCAGAAATGGATATAGATGCGACTATTGCTGCAAAATTGCAGATATTGCAGCAAGAATTAGATGCACAATCAACTCAACAAAACGCAGCAGTTGAGATTGCTACATTAGAGCCTACAATAGCTGTCAAAAAGACTGGACAAATTAATGTGATTGTAGATCCGCCAGGTTCGGGGTCTGTAGAATCTCAAATTGCTTTTGATGATGAAGGAGTGCCTATAGGTACTTACACGGCACAACCTGCTAGTGGTTATGTTTTTGATGGATGGAAAGGAGATTTTGCTCCTTCGTTAGTGGAAATTTGGGTCAATGATGGCCTTGATGAAAATGCTAGAAAAGGCCCAGGAGGTATGGCAGCGGATCCCTCTGGAAATTTATATGTGGTGGATTCTGAAGAAAATAGGGTTCAGGTATATGATTTTAGTGGATCTTATATATTTTCTTGGGGCAGTGGAGGAGAGAATTCAGGAGAGTTCAATAACCCAACTGATATAGCTATTGATATGAATGGAAGAATATTTATAGCAGACACAGGTAATAAGAGAGTACAGGTGTTTAATGCCGTAGGTCAGTATATTACTAGCATAGGAGACCCTAGCGTTGATTCGATTAAATTGCAGGAACCCACCGCAGTTAGTGTGGATGATTTTGGTTTTTTGTACATCGCTGACAAGGGGACTGGTAGTATCAGTAAATTTAATACTAGTGGTGACAATCCTGCAATCAAATTATCTATGAAAAAAGATAAATCAATCACGGCTTCTTTTTTGACAGAAGCCGAAGCTAAACAGAAGGCGTTAGATGAAGCTGGTATAATCCCTACTCCTACGCTTGCTCCCACTCAGACACCGTGGATTAAATACATAAGTGTGACTCCTACTAGGTCAGCAAGCACATCTACTCCCGTAGTTGCATGTCAAGGATCTACACAAGGATATAAATGTCAGTGTATAGGTGGTCGTTGGAAGAATTGTACCCAATAGCTATTTAGCTTTCATGCCTAGGAAGGCATCTGATAGCCATAGTAATGAATCCTGTGTGCCCGATCATTCTGTGTGAAGGCCTCGCACTATTCTTGGTAATATGCCACTGTCTTTGCAACGTTTCAGTTGTTTCCACAGATGTGAACAAAAAATGATCGTGTAGTGCTGAGGTTAATTTATGCACCTGCAATATAGTTGGTAGAAAGCATAGTAATCTGCCTCCTGGTTTGAGGCTATCCGAAATTTTTGACAGAATTTTCCATGGTTCTGGTAAATCTAATATTACAGTATCGGTATCTTTTTTTAATGTGCAACGATTGATGTTACTGTTTTTAATCGTATAGTTGTCCATACCCTTTGTGAGAACTGCGATGTTCTCTTTGGCTTGAGGTATAACAGATGCGTTGATTTCATATGAGGTTATGTACCCAGTACGGCCAATAGCTCTTAGGATAGCACTGGTTAAGATTCCTGAACCAAGACCGGCTTCTATTACTTGGTCGCCTTCTTGAATATTGGCTTTATTGATGATTAGTGCTAAGTCTTTAGGATAAATGATTTGAGTCGCTCTATTAAGCAAAGTTACAGCATCTTCGAAAGAAGGAAATTCAGCGAATAACAAATGTTTTTTGTTTGTGCTGACCCAAGAGCCTACTGAGGTGTTAACAATGTTTTGATGTTCTACAACACCTAAGTGGCATTGGAATTTACCTCCAATAGAGAGAGTTTCCAAATATTTTCTTCCGCGCGCATCTGTTAGTAGAATTTGATGCCCATACAAGAACAAGTCAGTGTTTGACATAATTGATTGAGTTCCTTCAAATGTTATTATGTGGTTGATTGGTAGAAGTATTTTACCAATAGAAAGTGGATTGGTTAATGTTCCAGTCAGGAGATGTAAATATGAGGTTACAGGGTAAAACAGCTCTGATCACAGGGTCAGGGAGAAATATTGGGCGCTCTATATCATTAACTCTAGCTTCTATGGGAGCTAATGTGGTTATCAATTCTAAAGAAAATGTTGAAGCTGCTAATGAAACTGCAGACGAGATTAGAAAGTTAGGAGCTAAAGCCTTGGTAGTCATGGGAGATATAGGTTCTGAAACAGATGTATCTAAAATGGTTAATGAAATTAGAATGAATGTAGATTATGTAGATATTGTAATCAATAATGGTTCGCTGAGAAAGGTTCAGGAATTTACTAGTATGACCTACGATCACTGGAAACAAATGATTAATACTGATCTAGATTCAGCTTTTTTGATGACTCAACCATTTGTAGCAGGAATGATAGAAAAAGGGTGGGGAAGAGTGATTAATTTAGCAGGTTTAAATGCTATTGAAGGGCGTAGTGGTTGGGCTCATGTGTCAGCAGCTAAAATGGGTCTCATAGGGTTTACTCGCTCGTTATCAAAAGAATTGGTTCCTAATGGTGTAACAGTGAATTGCATTTCACCTGGTATGATTGATACTTCACGGGATGACCAATCCTCTCCTAGGCCGAATGACAGAACACAAGGGATTCCTGCAGGCAGAATGGGCACCGTCGAAGAAATATCTAGTTTATGCGCTTGGTTATGTTCGGAGCATTCAGATTATGTCAGTGGGCAAACCTTTCATGTGAATGGTGGCGAGAAGAACTATTAACCGTCAGTTTCTAGCTCTATTCCAACTCCAATTACTTCAATTTGTGTAGATCGTGTGTTCGGAGGATTGGGTTTAAATTGGAAACCTAAGACTACATTTATACCTTTTGAAATTGGTGCTGAGTTGTCCAAAGCGAGTTCATATTCTAGGTTATTGCCACTCAACGACAGGTCATTAGTGTCATATATAATGTTTTCACCGTCATATATTAAAATTTGATTAATAATTCCATATTCTCGTGCTCTAAAACTTACGTATACCTTTGTAAGGTTGTATATGCGATCATCAATAGTAGTGGGATTAGTTATAGGAAAGTGTCCCCATGTGTTCTGTCCTGATTGCCCTTCTATCCTAACAAAGGGACCAGTGTGGCGAACAGATGCAACCCTGTTTTCATATTCTATTTGCATATTGGAACCATGAGACCATAAAGTTATAGTTTTATTCATAAGCTCCCCCAGATTCTATGTTCAGAAAGAATTTTTTCATGTTGGTGCCTCCGGAACTATAATTACCTAATTTATTGTTAGATAGTATAACTCTATGGCAAGGTATGAAAAGAGGAAGTTTGTTCTTTTTCATTGCTTGTCCCGCTGCTCTAACGGCTTTCGGGTTACCTGCTTGTTTGGCTAGCCATCCGTAATTTTGGGTCTTGCCTGGAGGAATAGTTCGGCAAGCTTGCCATATTTTCTTGAAAAAAGGAGGACTAGTTTCGGGAATATCGAGAGGTATTTCAGCAATAGAATCAGGATGACCCGAAAAATAGCTTGCAATGGAATGTTTGATAGACTCTGAAAGATTTTGGGGTACTTCTTCTAGATTAATTAATCTTTTCATGCGAGTTTCAAGACTATTATAAGTTGAATCTATTAAACAGTTTGTTAAACCTTTGGTGCTGGATATTAATCCTATCCAGCCTATGGGTACAGCATAAATTTCATATTTTAATGTGTTGTTCATATTTAGCTTAGGGTAAATATTAATTGGAAATATTGAAGTTTAAAGCCTATTCTCGCGGGAGTATATCATATATACATATTGGAATTGACATAACACTGACCCACGTATAAACTCGAACAAATCGTAGGTTTCATACCTAATAACATATAGGAGGAGAGTAATGGCAGTAAATCAGGATATAACACATGTAGCAGCTACCGCTGAAATGAGTGATTTTGCGGGCCGTTTCGTGGATACACTGACAAGTGAACAACGCTCTAAGACATGTTTTCAGTATATGGATGGAGAACGAATTTTTTGGTACTACCCACCGCTTAATAGGCATGGTTTACCTCTTAGAGACATGAATGATAATCAGAGAGACCTTGCATTTGGATTACTTGCGGCCGGTTTAACTGAGCAAGGAAACCAACAAGCCCGAGCAACAATAGAACACGAAAAAATATTGGGTGTGATTGAAGAGAATCAGGGCAAAGCTCAGAGTAGCTTCAGAAGAGATCCAGAATTATATTATTGGAGAATATTTGGAGACCCAACAAGCGATGAACCTTGGGGATGGAGTGTTGAAGGTCATCACGTATCCATTCACTATAGTTTATGGAAAGATCAGGTGATATCTGTCACCCCGTTTTTCTTTGGATCTAACCCTGCTGAAGTTAGAGAAGGACCTCATAAAGGGCTTAGACTCCAAGCTAAAGTGATGGATTTAGCTTTTGATTTGATGGGTGATCTAGATAAAGGACAGCAATCTAAGGCAACTATTTTTGATGAAGCGCCATTAGACATATTAACTTTTAATGCTGCTAGGGCATCTTTGCCGAAAGAGCAAGGATTGTCTGCATCAAAAATGAACAGTACGCAGAAAGAGATTTTATCTAGTTTAATTACTGAGTACACGAGTAAAGTACGAACTGATGTAGCTAACAGCAGATTAGAAACCATTCTAAGCAACTTGGATAATATTCATTTCGCTTGGGGAGGACCTGTAGATAAAGCGCAGCCTCACTATTACAGATTACATGGCGGAGATTTCGTAGTTGAATATGACAACAGGCAAAATGGTGCTAACCATATTCATTCCGTATGGAGAGACGTAAGCAATGATTTCGCAGGAGATATAATGCGAGATCACTTGTATATGTATCACGTGCTTTAAGCTAAGCACAAAGTAAATTAAAAGGCCCCGAAGAATACACATCTTCGGGGCCTTTATTTTATATAGCTAATTTCACTATATATTAGTTTCTATATGCCCCTGGTATAGATTCATAAAGGTCCCAATCAGCTATGACTTCATCGTCTATCAATTGCTTGTAATCCGATTCTGAATAGTCAAGTAGATCCATTATGATTTCTTTATTATGTTCACCGACTTTTGGTGTGGTACCTATTACTGCAGGCGTTCTGCTGAAGTGCCAAAAATCTCCGGACACAGCGATAGAGCCAGCTAGGAAATCATCTACTTCTACCATAGCTCGGCGTTCCCAAGGATGTGGGTCTTCCGCTGCCATGGGTATAGTGTTGACTGCAGCTGCGACAACGTCGTTGTCTGTAAATAATTGGATAGCTTCTTTCATTTCCAGTTCTTCTAGTAGTTCATTTACCCGTTCGTTGATAACTTGTCTATTTTCCCCTCTTCCGTGTCGGGTGTTAAATCGGTCGTCATCTTCCCATTCAGGTCTTCCGAGTGCTCTACATACTCTTCCCCAGTGATGCTGGTCTCCAGCAGAGATTAAGATCCAGTTACCATCAGCGCATTCATACATGCCGCTTGGAGCGGATTTTTCATCTCCTTCACCTCTGGTTGGTTCTGTCCCTACTCCGTGATAAGCAGTGACTGGTATTTCAGTGAGGCTGTATCCGGTATCTGCTAAACATGTGTCAATCGCTTGACCTTCACCAGATATATCTCTTTCTCTAAGGGCTGCTAAAGTACCGATCGCCGAATGCAATGCTGTAATTCGGTCTATGATGGGTACACCTGCTCTGATTGGAGGCATACCTTCTTGTCCAGTCACCATAGCAATCCCCGACATAACTTGTCCGATTGGGTCGAACCCTATTTGTTTTGTGTAGGGCCCGAATTGGCCATATGCAGATACGTTTACCATTACAATTTTAGGGTTGAGGCTTTTCAGCACATCGTATGAGAATCCCATTTTAGCGATAGTTCCTGGACGGAAATTTTGTACTAACACATCTGATTTTTTGATTAACTCTCGGAGAACTTCCTTACCTGATTCTTTGCGGAGATCCATTGATACACTTTTTTTGCCACTGTTGTATTGGACCCAATATGCGCTTTGTTTTTGTACCCAAGGTGCGTGGTAACGGGTTTCTTCACCTCCGAGTCTTTCGATTTTTATGACTTCAGCGCCTAGTCTTGCAAGAACTTGTGCACATCTAGGACCTGCTTGGTGTCTTCCTAGGTCTATGACTCGTATTCCTTCTAATGGTGAGTTAAGTTTAGGCATTTTAATTCTCCTTACTCTATATAAATTAGTGACGGGTTTTGTTTTTAAGTGGTATTGCTAAAGATATTCTAGTTTCTTCACCCAGGCTTCTAGCGATATGGCCATGGCCTTCAATGTCTTCTGCAATTAATACGTCCCCAGGACCCATTCTGCATTTGGTACCGTCTGCGGTTTCAAATTCGGCGGTGCCCTGAAGATTTACTACATATTGTAACCTTGGAGCATTATGATAGTCAGAAAAGGTGGGTGACCGACGTATTCCTAAAGATACGTCACCATCTCCTACTTGGTTAACTATTTCAGCTAGTTCTTCGGGGGTCACATCTTCAAAATGAGACTCTCCATCTGAACCTGAGTACACTCTTACAATTTTCATAGAGACACCTCCCAAATTATTTGTCCTCTCTTGCCACTATGATTTGTGTCTGTTCAATATAATATGCTAACGACAAATAGGCAACTGGATGTATTTAAAGCCAAACGCAAAACAAACAAAGAACTTGATAATTCCGGAGGTACATTAATAGCAGTTGTGCTAATAGCATGTCGCCTTAGTTACACAACTCTCTATGTTAGAATGGTCAAAGTGTAGCTAGAATGTTGTTTTTAGTAATTATAATTAGGTAGGTGATAGCATGAATTTAACAAAACGAAGAGAGAATTATCGTTCTATTTTAGAAGGAGATAAATGTGTCTACCCAGGTTCTGTTTATGATCCTATATCCGCTAGAATAGCCGAAGATTTGGGTTTTGAAATAGGGATGTTTGCTGGATCTATAGCCTCAGCTACTGTACTTGGCGCACCCGATATTATCGTACTTACCATGACTGAATTCGCACAACAAATTCATCGTATATGCAGAGCAAGCGAGATCAGTTTAATGGTAGATGCAGATCATGGTTACGGGAATGCATTGAATGTTAAACGTACTGTAGAAGAGCTGGAAACTGCTGGAGTGTCAGCATTAACGATAGAAGATACTTTACTTCCTAAAGCATTTGGGTCTACTGGAGCTTCATTGATTTCGATTGAAGAAGGTATCGGTAAAATGAAGGCAGCGTTATCTGGGAGGACTGATAGCACGATGGTAGTGGCAGGAAGAACTAGTGCATTGGCTATAGAAGGAATAGATGGAACAATTCGAAGAGTTAAAGCTTATGAAGAAGCTGGAGTAGATGCTGTTTTTCTAGCTGGGGCAAAAAGCCGATCTGAATTGGAAGCCATAAGAGCAGAGGTAAAATTACCATTGTTGTTAGGTGGTGCTAGTGGGGAGTTGAATGACAAAGAATTTTTAGCAAGCGTGGGAGTGAAGGTTGCCCTGCAAGGCCACTGGCCATTTCAAGCTGCTATAAAGGCTGTATATGACACATTGAAAGCATTGCGTGAAGGTGTACAGCCTCAAGATCTAAAAGACAGCGTAGCGGATTCGGAATTGATTGCGAGAGTTACTAGAAAAGACGGTTATGATTCCGATACATCATCATTCTTATAATAATTATTAGTGGTTGGAGATAAATCAGTGAGAATATCAATATTGGGTGGTACAGGTCCTGAAGGGAGAGGATTGGCTGTTAGACTCGCAATGGCCGGGAACGCGGTCTGTTTGGGTTCTAGAGATGAATCTAGGGCTATAGATGTTGCGATTGATCTCTCTAGTTCTGTAGGTATTCATGTTATTGGGTTAGACAATGCGTCTGCTGCTAAAGATGGAGACGTTATATTTGTGACGGTGCCATATCAGGCACAGTCGGATTTATTATCTTCAATAAAGGATGACTTGGAAGGCAAAATCATTGTTAACGTGATTGCCCCAATGGAGTTTGTGAAAGGTGTTGGAGCACGAGCATTGGATGTTAAAGCAGGATCTGCAGCAGAAGAATGTCGTGAGATTGCATGTAATTCCAAAATCGTATCTGCCTTTCAAAATGTAAGTGCAGAAGATTTAGAGAATCCTGATTTGGTACTCGATGAAGATGTAATAATATGCTCTGATGATTCAGATGCTAAAAAAATAGTTATGGAATTAGTTGAAACTATAGATAATTTGAGGCCTGTGGACGGTGGAGCATTGTCCAATTCTAAGTATGTGGAACAGATCACCCCCTTGCTAGTGAACATAAATCGAATATATAAGATTCATGCGGGAATTAAGATAGTAGGAATATAAATTTAGGTTATGAGGAGAATATCATGCCAAGAGCGACATTGGATTTGCAAGATGCGGAAGTTTTGACAGAAGTTGGGGGGACATGGAGATTCGCTCCAGGATTTATCCCTGGTGCTGATAAGGAAGGTTTTGTATCTGAAACTGAAGGTAGTCCGGCAAGATTACCAGATTTTGATGATTCTAATTGGGAAATCAGGGAAGATCTTACCAAATGGCACTCAAGAGGATTCGCATTTGCCTGGTATAGAATCAAAGTCACTCTTCCCGCTGAAGTGGATGGAAGGAGTATTTCAGGTGCTAGATGCATATTTGAGACTTGCATAGATGATTACGGTGAGATTTGGATTGATGGAGAATGTGATAGAGATAGAGCATGTGTCCAAGGATTTAATGTGCCACAAAGAGTGGTTATATCTGCTGAACCAAAAGAAGGAGATCAACACACCATAGCATTGCTTGCCATTAATGCTCCGATTGGAGCTCCCGGAGGTGCAGTTTTCGTGCGGTACGCTCAACTTGCTTTTGAATGGAGAGAACCTGGGTATTAAATACCGGGAGTAGTTTTCAATACTAATGGTGTACAAAGAACATCAACCATATCTTAAATTCGCAGCGTTTTGTAACGTGGCTGATGAAGATGCTAAAGGCGATTTGAACCTATCAGGTGTTATCGATTTGATTGAAATAGTCGAACCTGATGAGGTATTAATTGAAGGAACAGTATTAGCAACTCTTAATGTTAACTTAGTATTTTGTATTGCAGATGCCCAACCAGGTGACCACACATTAATGATAGGAATTAAAACGCCAGGACTGCCTTTGGAGCCACCAATACCTCAAAAAATTGTATGGGAAAATGATATAATCTTTCAGAGATGGATAAAGGTAATCCAGATACCTATACAGAGGATTGGATTGCATGTTGCTGCAATTCTCTTTGATGGCATCCCTTTGGGCGAGGCGAGTTTTTTAGTCCGATACAAGAAATAAAACAATATATAGGATTAGTAAATGATTAAGACAGGTCAAAGATATATAGGTCCGAGCGGTGTAGAAATGGTTGTAACTAAAGGAGGAGAAGGTGAACTTACTGATGGTTCCATTCCTCTTCAAGTTAAAGGTTCAGAAGAAGGATTTCCGTCTGAATCTTCAGATGAAAATTCTATTGATATGCCTCTGGGTAAAAGGTTTACTTCTAATGATGGATCCATATCTGTATTAGTTACTAAAGCTGGTAAATGTAATTTATTGATGAATGGTGATCCTATGGAAATTCAGGAACCGAAAAAACTGCCTTCTTCGGACTAAGAATTTGAAGTGAAGTCTTCGTTAGATACTTGTTCGCATGTCATGAATTTAACATGATCGAAAGTTTTAATGTATTGAATTAATTTTTCTAACATGAGTAACCTGCCTGGTCTGCCTATATGTTGTGGATGCATGGTTAAATTAAAACACCCTCCATATTTGTAGATGCCTTCGAATTCAGATTTCCATGAGTCATAAACTTCATTTGCTGTTTTTAGTGGTCCCATTCTATTTGCTGATGGGGCGTATACGAAATTAGGAGCATCGTCTAATAACCAATGGATAGGAATCTCGACTATTTGCTTGTCTGCCTTAGTGTTATTAACCACATATGGTTTATCATCGCCCATTAGACTGCTGTCGTAAGTAAAATTATGCTCGATTAGGAGATCGATAGAAGATTTACTTAATTCCCAACTTGGGGATCGGTAACCTATGGGACGTTTACCCGTGATTGACTTAATTATATTAATGCCTTTATGTATAACTTCATGCTCTTGTTTGGGAGTGAGGGTAGCAGGAGGCTCATGCATATATCCATGATGTCCAATTTCGTGCCCTCTTGCACTAATATTTTCCACTAATTTTGAATTTGTTTCTGCTATGAATCCAGGGATAAAAAAGGTTGAGAATAGGTTGTATTGCTCAAGTAGGTCTAGAATGCGTGGAGTGGCAACTTTGGGTCCATAATCTGCCATAGACATCAGACTTGGAAGATTTGCATGTTCAGGATTTCTATTGATCCATGAAGAGACTCCATCTACGTCAAAGGTCAACAATACGACACATTGAATATCTTTGGGCCATGGATTATATATGTCGGTTCGGACCGAGTCTGTCACAATAGTTTCTCCAGTTTTAATCTAATTTTGCCCACTAATTAAGATTGAGGGTTAACAGTATAATAAAGCATGATTTATTATAAGCAATAAATTGGTAATATGAATTAAGTGAGAGTTGGTATGAGTCAGTTGTTTTCCCCAATTACGATACGAGATGAAACAATCCAGAATAGAATATGGGTATCTCCGATGTGCCAATATTCTTGTGAAGGCAAAGAAGGAATCATTACAGACTGGCATAAAGTTCATTTAGGAACTAGAGCTATTGGAGGTTCCGGGTTGATAATGTTAGAGGCTAGTGCTGTGGAGCCAAGAGGCAGAATTACTCCGTGGGATGCTGGTTTATGGAATTCAATACAATCGCAAAACTTGAAGCCAACGATTGATTTTATTCAGCAATATGGCTCAGTCCCAGCTATACAACTTGCACATGCAGGACGTAAGGCTTCGCATAATAAGCCTTGGGAAGGAGGGGAATACATAAACCCAGAAGAGGGAGGATGGGATATAGTGGCACCTAGTGCTATTCCCTTTGATGATACTTGTGGAATCCCAGTCGGTTTGGAAGTTACTGATATCAATGAGATTATTGCTAAATTTGTGCACTCTGCTGAATTATCAGTTGAATCTGGTATAAAAGTAATTGAATTACATTTTGCCCATGGGTATTTAATAAACTCCTTTATGTCTAAAACTTCTAACACCAGGGAAGATGGTTATGGTGGAAGCTTTGAAAATAGGATCAGATTACCATTAGAAATTATTAGTAAAGTAAGAGAAGTTATTCCTGAAAGTATGCCTTTATTCGTTAGAATTTCATGTTCTGAGCATGTTAAGGATGGCTGGGATATAGATGATTCAATACAGTTTGCCCATTTTGCTAAACAAGAAGGTGTGGATTTAATAGATTGTTCTTCTGGGGGGAACAGCTACAATCAAGAAATGAAAGTCTTCCCGGGATATCAAGTCCAATATGCAGAGGCAATAAAAAAGAATGTTGATATTTTGACTGGTGCAGTTGGATTAATAACTCAACCAGAGCAGGCTGAGGAAATCATAGCGAATGGTCAGGCAGATGTTGTGTTACTAGGTAGAGAGTTATTGCGTAATCCTTACTGGCCTATACATGCTCAGAAAACGCTAGATGGTGAGACTGCGATCGCAGACCAGTATCTTAGGGCCTTGTAATCTTAAGATATAGTGTCGAAACCGGTGTAGGGTCTTAATACTTCCGGAATTAGTATGGTTCCGTCTTCTTGTTGATAATTTTCTAAAATTGCAATTAATATTCTAGGTATAGCTAAACCTGAACCATTTAATGTATGAACAAATTGCGGTCTCGCTTTAGCATCCGGCTTGTACCTTAAGCTGGTTCGTCTCGCTTGGAAGTCAGTGCAGTTTGAGCAAGTGCTTACTTCAAGCCACTCTTCGCAACCGGCAGCCCACACTTCGATGTCAAATGATTTGGCAGATACAAATGATATATCACCGGTGCATAGTTGGACTATTCTGTATGTGAGGCCAAGTTCTTTACATATGTCTTCCGCATCATTTAATAAACTATACAGTTCTTGGTTAGAAGTTTCAGGGTCTACAATCTTGTACATTTCAACTTTATGGAATTGATGGACTCTTTTTATTCCTCTTGTGTCTCTGCCAGCGGCAGCCTGTTCGCGCCGAAAACATGGAGTATGCGCCACATAATATTTTGGGAGTTCGGACATTTCTAGGATTTCGTCTTTATGTAATCCTGTAATCGGGACTTCAGCTGTAGGAATGAGCCATAGATCATCTTCGTGGTCGTGATAGAGGTTATCTCCAAATTTTGGAAGGTTGCCAGACCCAAAAATGATGTCTTGTCTAACCATGTATGGCACACTTACTTCTGTATACCCATGTTTGTCTGTGTGATAATCTAGCATCCAAGCAATCAGAGCTCGTTCTAGTTTTGAGCCAAGTCCTTTGAGTGAGTAAAATCTACTGCCAGACAGTTTAGCGCCCCTTGGTAAATCAATAATATCTAATCTCTCTCCTATATCCCAATGGGGTTCTAGGGCAAAGCTATATTGAGGTATTTCCCCGTGTTGTCTAGTTATAGGATTATCATTTTCATCTTTGCCTATTGGAACCTGTGTGTCTGGCAAGTTCGGTATTCGGCTTAGTAAATCGTTGATAGTGGTTTCTAGTTCTTTAATATCATTGTCTAAAGAAGAAATTTTTTCGCCTACGGTTTTCATGACTTCTATTTCGGATGGATCTACATCTTGTCCGTTTGCTCTGCGTTCACCAATGCTCTTACTCACTTCGTTCCTATGCCGTTTGAGTTCATCATTTTCAATGATGTTTTTCCTTCGTGATTCGTCAAGAGACAAAATATCTTCTAGGCTATTTGATTCGCCTCTGTTTGCCAAAGCATCTATTACTAACTGAGGATTATTTCTGATTAAATCTATAGAAATCATAATTTAGTACCATTATTTAAGTGTTCGCATATGGGGGAAGATTATAGCGTCTCTTATGCTAATTTCTTCGGTGAGTAGCATAACTAATCTATCTATTCCCATTCCTAGTCCTCCAGTAGGAGGCATTCCTAGTTCTATTGCAGTGAGAAAGTCTTCGTCCAATCTGTCTAACTCATCATCTCCATACATGTCGCGTATTTGTTCTTGTCCTTCCAGTCGGGTTCTTTGAATGACTGGATCATTTAATTCAGAGTAGGAGTTCGCGATTTCCATGCCAGCTATGTATGCTTCGAAGCGCTCTACATAACCAGGTTTAGATGGATGAGATTTCGCTAGTGGAGACATTACTTCAGGGTAATCTATTAAAAAAGTGGGCTGGATTAAATGTGGTTCGATAAAATCACCTAACATTTTATCGATGAGCCTTCCTCTGTTTTCTAAATTAGTGACATCTAGCCCTAATTCACGGGCTTTATGGCTAAGACTTTGATCATCTGGGTATTCGTCTATATCTATTCCTGCCCGATTTAACAACTCTTCTCGTAAGGAAAGGCGAGGCCATGGGGGACTTAAGTTGATTTTATGGTCCCCCCACGCGATTTCTGAACTCCCATTGATTTTCAGGGCGAGATGATTGATTAATGACTCTACCATCGACATTACATCATTGTAATCAGCGTATGATTCATAACTTTCTAATAGAGTGAATTCAGGATTGTGATTTTGATCCACTCCTTCATTTCGGAATACCCTGCCGATCTCATATACTTTGTCAAAACCTCCAATTATTAATCTTTTCAAATATAATTCAGTAGCTATACGGAGGTATAAATTCTCATCTAGTGCGTTGTGGAATGTTACAAATGGCTTGGCATGAGCACCTGCTGGGATAGGTACTAAAACTGGTGTCTCAACTTCAATGAAGCCACGATCATTCATGAATTCTCTTAAACCTGTTAAGAGCTTGCTACGATTGGTGAAAGTACTTATAACTTCTTCGTTGGCGATTAAATCTAAGTATCGTTGCCTGTAGCGAGTTTCAGTGTCTTTTAAGCCGTGGAATTTTTCCGGTAAAGGTCTGATTCCTTTGCATAAGATAGTGAATTCATCGGCATGTAAGGTGACTTGTCCTGTCCTAGTCCTCATAACATTACCTTTGGCACCTATAAAGTCACCTATGTCTAGATGGTCAAGTAATTCGAACTGTTCTCCTAGGACATTGGATCTAAATAGAATCTGAATTGTATCACTATAATCACGGATATCGATGAATTTTGCTTTACCCATTCCTCTTATTGCTATGATTCTCCCTGCCAGGGTTATTTTATTGTCATCATTGTGTGGATCCGAGTCCTCGGATTCTTGTTCAATAAAATTATTGACAGACGTTAATATGTCGGATGTACGGGAATACCTAGCTGGATAGGGGTCAATCCCTAGTTCTTTGATTTTATTTAGTTTTATAAGTCTGCTATTTATTAAGCTATTATCGTGATACTGCATAGAAACGAATTAAATTTATTAATGCTCCTGTTATAATGGTTTTATTCTAACTAGTTAAGGCTCTCATCACATATGTTATCAAATGATTTACACCAGCTTATGAAGTCTGAAGGTATAAAAATAACACCTCAAAGGCTTGCGATAGCTGAGGTTCTTGTAAATTCTACTGATCATCCATCTGTGCAGCAAATTTATGAAAGAGTTAAAGATCATTTCCCTTCTCTAACATTGAACACAATTTATTCTACCATCAATGTGCTCGTGAAACGTGGATTAATACAGGAATTACCTTTTCAACAGTATTCAAGATATGAATCTAATTTGAATCCTCATTTAAATTTGGTATGTACTATTTGCGGTGATATAGCGGATTCAAGTGCAGCTGACGCTTTAGTCAAAGATTTACTACTGAATGTTGAAGGATCTGAAAACTTTGAAATTGCATGGCAGCGGATGGATTTCTATGGAGAATGCAAGAAATGTACGTCTGTTAAAGATTGAGAGATTTCCAGACTTAAATGAATAATCACATTGATGATGTAGTAGGAATAGTTCTCTGGACTGACAATCTGGATGTAATGGTTTCGTTTTATAAAGATATTTTGGAATTGCCCCTACATTCATCACGCCCTAATTTTGTTTCATTTGAGTTCGGTAATTTTAGACTTAATATAGGGAATCATAGTGAGGTACATGGAGTAGCTAAGGATCCGTATAGAATAATGATTCATTTGTCAGTACCTGACATTGACTACTGGTACGAGAGACTTAACTTATTGGGAATAAGGTTTATCAGAGCACCCGAGGAAGAAAGTTGGGGAGGCATAGTTGCAACTTTCCCTGATCCTGACGGTAATATGCTTCAATTTCTTGAATTCCCAAGTTGAATTAGCCCTTAGCTCAGCAACATAGCGTCACCATAGCTAAAAAATCTATAGTTGTTTTGTTTCGCTTCTGCATATGCGTTCATAATGATGGGTTTGCTGGAGAATGCTGAAATCATCATTAGTAAAGTTGATTTAGGGAGATGGAAATTGGTTACCATTCCGCTAACTGCCTTGAATTCGTATCCGGGTAATATAAATAGGTTGTTGTCACCAGTATATGGCTCGATTTGTAAAGGTGTGCTTTGAGATCTATTTGCCAAAAATTCTAGGACTCGCACACTAGTTGTGCCTATGGATATTATTCGTCTATTGTGTTTTAGAGCTTCGTTAATTTTGAGGATGTTTTCAGAATCTGTGCTGATGAATTCACTATGGATGCGGTGGTGTCTAGCGTCTTCTTCGTGTATTGGTTGAAAAGTGTCCAAGCCAATATGAAGAGTTGTAAAAGCTATTTTGATTTCTCGCGCTTTAAGTTGCTCCAATAATGTTTCTGTGAAATGCAGCCCAGCTGTGGGAGCTGCTACACTTCCTAGATTGGATGAATATACAGTTTGGTATCTGTCAGTCGGCTCTGTGTTGTGCTTTATATATGGAGGTAATGGCAATTCCCCTAATAACATTGCTAATTCTTCATTTTCTAGTTTGATGACTTTGGTTCCGTCAAGGTTTGTGTCAATTATGTGTGCAATTGTTGACTGAGTACCATTAGTTAGATGAATCACATCATTTTGTCTTAGACGTTTGCCTGGTTTGCTTAGTGAATGCCAATATCCGGTGGGTAATTTTTTAAGGAGCAGGATTTCCACTTTGGTATTGGTGTTTTTTTTAAACCCTTTTAATCTAGCAGGAATCACTTTTGAATTATTTAGTACCACTAAATCTGTGGGTTTCAATATGTTTGGTAATTCTGAAAAAATTGAATGTTGTATCCGTCCACTATTTCGATCCACAAGCATTAATTTGGAGCTATCTCTTGGCTCTGCAGGTTTTTGAGCGATAAAACTGCTGGGCAAATCATAGTCGAAGTCTTCGGTTAGTATAGGTTGCTGATATTTGTTCAAGCTACATTCCCTGGCAGATGGTTTGATTTCATCCATGATTTGAGAGTGTTGTTGAGCAACATAGTGATAGTCATAGGTCCGACTCCCCCAGGGACTGGAGTGATAGCGTAGACTTTCTCAATAACCGATTCGTAATCTACGTCTCCAACGAGCCGATACCCTCGTTTCTTAGTCGGGTCATCCATGCGATTGATACCGACATCAATCACAGTTGAACCGGGTTTGACCATGTTTCCGTCAATGAAGTTCGCTTGTCCTATGGCCGCTATGAGAATATCTGCATTTGATGTGATGTTTGGGAGATTATCTGTTCTCGAATGACAAATAGTCACAGTAGCGTCAGCTCCGACCCCACGTTGGCTTAATAAACTTGCAACGGGTTTGCCGACTATATTACTTCTACCACATATGACTACTCGTTTTCCTCTAGTCTCGATGTCATTACGCAGCAGGATTTGCTGGATTCCTAAGGGGGTGCAAGGCACAAATATTGGACTCCCTTGGACTAGCTGTCCCAAATTGAATGGGTGGATCCCATCAACATCCTTAGATGGGTCGATTGTATTTATTACCTCTATTTCATCTACGTGACTAGGTAATGGTAGCTGCACTAGGATCCCGTCTACATTTAGGTCATTATTTAATGTGTTTACTTGAGCTAATATTTCCTTTTGATTCGAATCGGATGGCATTCTAAATGTTTCAGTTAAAATTCCTACATCGTTACAAGCTTTCTCTTTGTTACGCACGTAGACTGAGGAGGCAGCATCATCCCCTACCAATATCACAGACAATTTTGGTGGCTTTTGGTGCCCGATTAAGTTTTCTAACTCTAGTTTAAGTTCTGACCTTATTTGTTGTGAAAGTTTGTTACCGTCTAATATAATTGCCATAAAGTTTCCTCTAGTAATATTTTATCAATTCGGACTCAATTGTAAATTTATCTTTTACATGTGGTGTGTATATGAATATATGTTCCTTACTGCCGAGTGCTACGGAAATAGTTTGTTCTCTTGGTTTAGAAGACCAGTTAGTTGGGATATCTCACGTATGCGATTATCCCGAATCAGTGCTGAAAAGCGATGCAGTGATAATTACAAGGCGTTCATCGGATTTATCAGAGCTTTCAAGCCAGAAGATTGATGAAATAATCAAATTTAACAGAGAACAAAAAATTGCCACTCAAATAGTCGATGGAGACTTATTGAAGAAAATTTCACCTGATGTAATCTTGACCCAAGAGTTATGTTACGTCTGTGCTGTTGAATATGGAGCCGTTTGCGAGATCACTCTAGATATACTCGATTATCGGCCTAAAATAGTTAGTTTGAAACCTGCGGGAATACAAGACATATTAAATAATATCTTGTTAATTGCTGATGCGTGCGATGTGATTGATGAAGGTAACAGGGTAGTTGATTCTATCCAAACACGGATAGATTTTATATCTAAGACGTTGGCCCAGAGCAATTATAAGAAAGGTCCAAAAACTTTTTGCATAGATTGGTTGAATCCGCTTAGGAATACAGGCCAATGGATACCAGAACTCATTGAGTTGGCAGGTGGCAATGAAGGGTTAGCTGAAAAAAATGGCAAGAGTAGAGAAGTATCTTGGTCTGAAGTAGTGGATTATGATCCTGACTTTATATTCTCAATGCCCTGCGCTTTTCCAATGCACGAGGTGGATACTGCTAGCAGATTAGCCTTTTCTGAAGTTGAACAGTTTAATGAAATAAATGCAGTCAAGAAGGGTCAGGTTTATCTGTTTGATGGACAAATTCCCAGCAGGCATGGTCCTAGATTCATAGAAGTTTTGGAAAATTTTGCAGTAATAATGTATCCAGAATTATTCTATGGTTTATTTAACACAGGGATGTACACTAAATATTCTTTGTAAGTGCTAATGTTGTGTGGCATCCACATGATGATAGATGAAATAATATAAGTATGAAGATGAATTTTTGTTTTATCCTGTTAACGGCCTCTATATTGTTGGCTTGCCAAAACGATGAATCAAGTGACCAGTCTGAATTTATATCTCCTATGACAGTAGAAAACATAGAAGCTACTATCACTCAGCTTGATATGTTGATATCAGATGTTAAGAGCAAAACTTCAACATTGACTGCAATAAGCAATGAAAGTACTTTGGATGCGGTTAACGCCCACAATAAAATTTATCAAGGCATTTCAGCTCCCAATATGCCTGCTTCAACTACCGATAGATCAACTCAACAGCCAGATGTAAATGACTCTTCTAGGTTTGCTGAGGCAAACACCATTCTTAATGATTCGGTGTTTGTAATTCCTACGATTTCTTATCCGCCCACAATTGTTAAATTCCCTGCAACTGTTACGCCTACCCCCACTCCTTCATACACTTCGGTTCCGTCCAAAATGCTTGGAGGAGGGTATGCATATATAGATGATGGCACAGGAATGAGTGTAGGGATAACGTTATTGATCGTGTCAGGTCGTACAGTCAGCATACAATATACATTAAAAAACCCCACCAGCAACAAAATAATGAAAGAAGGGTATTTCTTTGTTTATTTTGAAGATGGGAGCGCAAGATCTTACAAAGGATTACGAGCTAATATAATGCCGGGTCAAGAAGTAAATAGGTCTTATGAGTGGACTATGCCTATCCAAAGGAAAGCTATTCGAGTTGTTTATGGAGGTGATCATTCCGAATATTCACCTGTAAAAGGTAACTTGAGCTGGGATGTGATTAAATGAAACATTCTGAATTTTGCAATAATCCCCTCACTAATATTGGAGTTGAAATAGTATTTTATTTTATAATATAATTGTATTTATACTATAACACTTAATGATATTGGAGAATCAAATATATGAAAATAAAGTTAATTACACTGGGTTTGTTGATTGTTTCTGGGATCTTGATGGGATGCGGAACTGATACTGCTCAAACAGGTACAGCAGTTTCCTCCACGTCTTCGAATGCTGGGCAGGCTGTTGAAAGCGTAAAGGCTGACGAACCAAGTCCTACTTCTACAATGGCGGTCAGTGAGAATAATGAATTAACCCCTGACGCTTTGGGTAATCTATCTATTAGTTCAATTGGGGACACACTTAAATTCAATTCTGATTCAGTTGTATTGCCCAAAGGTACAGAAATAAACGTGATATTTAAGAATGAGTCCGTAGGCCTAGAACATAACTGGGTTGTAATCAATAAAGAAGATAAAGACGCAGTATTAGCAGATGCTATAGCAGCTGGACCGGATAATGAATGGCTCAAGCCATCAGATTCCAGGGTTTTAGCTTATACAAAATTGGTGAAGCCTGGAGAGGCGGACAATATCACTTTTACTACTCCAGATTCGGGGGTCTTGTTGGCTATTTGCACTTTTCCAGGGCATGCAGCTGGGGGCATGATTTCTGACATAGTAGTGGAGTAAAGAACATCCTAGCCAAGCATCCTTAGCAGAGAATGATTATTTATTTATAATCATTCTCTGTTACTAACGAATGCAAAATAAGTAGCCTGAAAGTATTGACATACATATGCCATGAAATTAATATAACAGGTAATGGAAAAGTTGACTATCAACTAATATATTTGAAGGAGGCTACTAATGTCGAACAGAGAGGAACTCGCCTTAATGGCACACCTGATGAGACGGGCTGGCTTCGGTGCAACTCAAGAAGAATTAGAACGACGGGTTGCTAAAGGATATGAAGCTACTGTAGAAGAATTAGTTTCACCAGGCGAAGACCAACCATCCGGAAACATGGCACTATTATTACGATATCACCCTGGAAGCTTACTCCCTGGAGGAGTCCCAGTGATGGGTCAGGCTAACTGGATGTATAACATGGTAACGACTGAAAGGCCATTAGAAGAAAAAATGGCACTATTTTGGCATCATGTTTTTGCAACAGGAAACTCCAAAGTTGATAACTGCGACCAAATGCTGGAACAGATAGATATGTTCAGACAGTACGGTATGGGTAGTTATAAAGATATGTTGATTGAGATTTCACGAAATCCAGCTATGATTTTCTGGCTGGATAATAACGAGAATCATCGAGATGCTGTGAATGAAAACTGGGGCAGAGAATTGCTGGAATTATTTAGCATGGGCGTCAGTAACTATACAGAAGTGGATGTTCGTGAGGCTTCAAGAGCTTTCACAGGATGGACTCTTGGTAACAAGGTTCCAAGATTGCCTTATGGAAGATTCTCATGGAGTTTTGAATATCGAGAAGAAGATCATGATGATACTGATAAAACCTTCTTGGGATACACGGGTAATTTCGGAGGAGAAGATATCATTGATATCATTCTGAAAGAACCTGCTACCTCAAGATTCATATGCAGACATCTATATAACTTCTTCGTGGCGGATGAACCACAAGTCCCAGCATGGACCATTGAACCTGCAAGAGACGAAGAAGCGTTAGAAGCTATGATAGATGTATTCGAAGAGTCCAACTACGACATGCAGGCAGTATTAAGATTTGTGTTCAATTCTGATTTCTTCAAGAATGCAAGATTTGAAAAAATCAAGAGCCCTGCGGAAGTGGTTGCCGGAACTTTAAGAATGGTAGGGCAATTCCAATTCCCAGAACCAGGTTTAAAAGATATTGGAAACCAACCTACTTATATGGGTCAAGCTCTAATGGATCCTCCTAGTGTGGAAGGCTGGCATACAGGTAGCGAATGGATTAACAGTGGTTCTTTGCTTGCTCGTATCAACTTCGTAGCTGATCGAGTGGCAGATACAACCCTACCTGGAGTGAAATCTATAGTAGATAAAATGAAAGGTGATGGTATATCCAGCTCCGAACAGTTATTGGATGCCTGCTTAGATAACATGGGTTATTTAGTATTGAATGATGAGACCAGAGATCATTTGTCACAGCATGCTGCTTTGGCAGGAAATGTGGATTGGTCTGACGAATCAACAACTTCAGAAAGAATTGGTGAAATGTTGGCACTTATTAGTGCTACCACTGAATACCAATTCGCTTAGATCTTAGAGAAAAGGAGATATATAATGACTAGCACTAAAAAAGATCCAGTAATAGTTGTACTGCAGCTAACTGGTGGTAACGATTACTTCAATACTGTGATTCCTTACAACGAGTCACTTTATTACGACAACAGGCCTGCTTTGGCTATTCCACAGGAAGAAATGTTAAAAATTGATTCCAGTTTGGCATTCAATCCAGCGATGGCTCCAGTTAAAGAGCTTTATGATGCTGGTAAAGTAGCTGTTTTACATGGAATTGGTTACCCTGATTCACCTAGATCCCACTTCAGGTCGATGGATATCTGGCATACCTGCGAGCCTGATAAGGTTGGGACAGAAGGATGGGCAGGAAGAGTAACACGAGAATTGGACCCTAATAAAGAAAACGTGTTGACTGCAATTAACTTCGGACATGGATTACCTAGAGCGTTGGCTGTACCAGGTGTGCCTGTTGCTGCTATTGCAGACTTAGGTACCTATGGTTTGTTGACTGGAATATCAGATAATTCACAGAGAGCTAAAGCTTTGGACATTTTCTCGAAAATGTACAGTCCAACTGTGGGTGGAAGTTTTGTAACTGATTATCTTAAGAATACAGGTATGGATGCGATGGTGGGAGCAGATATTGTAAAAGTAGCTCCAGAAAAATATTCAT
>CETM01154835.1_pt1 | contig 22304 bp, 18 predicted proteins | sample 361451 | NCBI WGS metagenome assembly CETM01 (sample SAMEA2622690, study PRJEB7988) | marine metagenome | isolation source: saline water (ENVO:00002010), including
ACGCTTCTTGGCGCCACCACGTGCCAGACGAATGGTAACCATTGCGTTATCTGTCCTTCGGTTGGAGTTGCTGAAAATTGGTCTTCGGCCGCGCGCTGTCGCGCGGTCCTGCCACGAAGACGCGACATTCTACGGAAATCGATGCCTCTTGGGAACCTTTTGTGTGCCAAGCGGCGATCATCGCCGCGGCAGGCCACCCGGACCGCCCATACCGCCGGGGCCACCCATGCCGCCGGGACCGCCGGGGCCACCGCCGCCCATCATGCCCGACATGCCGCGCATCATCTTCTGCATGCCGCCTTTCTTGCCGACCTTCTTCATCATTTTCTGCATCTGCTTGTGCTGCTTCAGCAGGCGGTTGAGGTCGGGCACTTGCAGGCCGGCGCCCGCGGCGATGCGGCGCTTGCGCGACCCGTTGATGATCTCTGGACGACGGCGCTCCTTGGGTGTCATCGAGTTGATCAGCGACTCGAGCTTGCCGAACTCCTTCTCGGGCCCGGGGCCCTTGGCCATATCGGCCATCTGTCCCATGCCCGGCAGCTTGCCCATCAGGCCGCCCATGCCGCCCATCTTCTTGAGCTGCTGGAGCTGGTCGCGGAAGTCCTCGAGGTCGAAGCCGTCGCCCTTCTTGACCTTCTTGGCGAGCTTTTCGGCCTTGCCCTTGTCGACGGTGCGTTCAGCTTCCTCGATCAGCGACAGCACGTCGCCCATACCGAGAATGCGCGAGGCCACGCGATCCGGGTGGAAAGGCTCCAGGGCATCGACCTTCTCGCCCATGCCCATGAACTTGATCGGCTTGCCGGTGATATGACGCACCGACAGGGCGGCACCGCCGCGGGCGTCACCATCGGCCTTGGTCAGGATCACGCCGGTCAGCGGCAGGGCCTCGTGGAAGGCCTTGGCGGTATTGGCGGCGTCCTGACCGGTCATGGCATCGACGACGAACAGGGTTTCCTGCGGTGCACAGGCACGGTGCAGGGCCTGGATTTCGTCCATCATGTCGGTGTCGACATGCAGGCGGCCGGCGGTGTCGACGATCACCACATCGTGAAACTGGATCTTGGCATGCTTGAGGGCCGCCTCGGCGATCGCGACCGGCTGCTGGGAGGAGTCGGAGGGAAAGAAGTCGACGTCGACCTCACCGGCCAGCGTCTCGAGCTGGTCGATGGCCGCTGGGCGATAGACGTCGGCAGAGACCACCAACACCTTCTTCTTTTCCCGCTCGCGCAGGTACTTGGCCAGCTTGGCCACCGAGGTGGTCTTGCCCGCGCCCTGCAGGCCGGCCATCAGAATCACCGAAGGCGAGCCCTTGAGCGAGAGTCCCTCGACGCCATCGCCCATGATCGCCTCGAGCTCCTGCTGGACGATCTTGACGAACTGTTGGCCAGGCGAGAGGCTCTTCGAGACCTCCTGGCCAACGGCGCGCTCGCGCACCCGGTCGATGAACGCCTTGACCACCGGCAGCGCAACATCGGCCTCCAGCAGTGCACGGCGCACCTCGCGCAGGGTGTCCTTGATATTGTCTTCGGTCAGCTTGGCCTGACCGCTGATGGACTTCAGCGTCTTCGATAAACGCTCTGTCAAACTATCGAACATGGGGCCCTCCGGCAGGGATGCCTGGCTTTGGGCAGCGATTATACGCCTTCCCGCCGCCAGTCTCCATGCGCCAGCCTCTCGAACCAGGCATCGCAGAGAACAGTACTCCGGCGCCCGGCTGGGCGCGACCGGGGGGATTCGGTATAGTGACCCCTCCTTGAATTTCCACTCGCGAGACGCCGCTGTCGACGGCGATGGACAGCAACCGATGCAGGCGCTTCCTTTTGCTCTTCTGGCCATAGCCTTCTACCTGGGCGCTGCCTCCTGGCAGGCACTGACCCTCTTGCGTCGCGCCCCTCAGCGTCCGAAGCTGGTGCGCAGCCTCGGCACCCTGGCGCTGGCCTTCCACGGGCTGGTGATTGCCGTGGTGATCCGCGAGACCGGCGGCCTCTGGCTTGGCCTGTCACCGAGCCTGGTGATGGTCAGCGCGCTGGTCACGGCGCTCTTGATGCTGGTCAGCCTGGCCAAGCCGGTGCTCAATGCCGCCGTCGGCGTCTTCCCTGTCGCGGCGCTGACCCTGGTGACGGCCGTGGCCTGGCCGGGCGGTGAGCATCAGGGACATATCACGCCAGGCATTGCCCTGCACGCCATCAGCTCAGCCCTGGCCTTTGCGCTGCTGGCGATCGCGGCCGTGCAGTCCATGCTGCTGGCCTGGCAGAATCAGGCCCTGCGCCACCACCACATCAGCGGCATCGTTCAGACCCTGCCGCCACTCACCACCATGGAGCGGGTACTGTTCGAGCTGATCTGGGCCGGCATGATCCTGCTGACCCTGGCTATCGCCAGCGGCTTCCTGTTCGTCGACAACCTGTTTGCTCAGCACCTGGTCCACAAGACCGTACTCTCGCTGGCCGCCTGGGTGATCTTTGCCGCTCTTCTCATCGGCCATCACTGGCTGGGCTGGCGCGGACTAAAGGCGGTACGCTGGACCCTGGGCGGCGGCGCCTTGCTGCTGCTGGCCTACTTCGGCACCAAGTTCGCCGTCGAGGTGATCTTCTCTTGAAGCCGACCGCCCGGGGTGCCTGCCGCGCCTTGACAGTCTCTGGGGGAATCCCTACAAACATGCCTGACCTGTCTTCGAGGACCTTCTCATCTTGAGTGACGATTTCCCGCTAGGACTACTGTTCGGCCTGCTATTCTTGCTCGTCTGCCTGTCGGCGTTCTTCTCGAGCTCCGAGACCGGCATGATGTCGATCAACCGTTACCGTGTTAGCCACCAGGCCAATAGCGGCGATCGTCCTGCCAAGCGCGTGCTTCGCCTGCTGGCCAGGCCCGACCGGCTGATCGGCGTCATCCTGATTGGCAACAACCTGGTCAACAACCTGGCGGCGGCCCTGGCCACGGTGCTGGCCATTCACTACTTCGGCGAAGTCACCGGTCCGGCCATTGCCCCGCTGATCCTGACCATCGTGATCCTGATCTTCGCCGAGGTCGGCCCCAAGACCTACGCGGCGATCAAGCCCGAGCGTATCGCCTACCCGGCATCCGTGGCGCTCGAGCCGCTGCTCAAGGTGCTCTACCCGCTGGTATGGCTGGTCAATACCATCTCCAACGGCCTGCTGCGCCTGATCGGCGTCAAGAGCCTGACCGGCAACGGCGACCATCTGACCCGAGATGAGCTGCGCACCGTGGTCCACGAAGCCGGCACCATGATTCCCCGCCGCCACCAGGCGATGCTGCTGTCGATCCTCGACCTTGAAAACGTCACCGTGAACGACATCATGGTGCCCCGCCACGAGGTGGTCGGTATCGATCTCGAAGATGAACTCGAGAGTATCCTGGCGCAGATCCGCACCAGCCAGCATACCCGGGTACCGGTGTTCAAAGGCGACATCAACAACATCATCGGCATGTTGCACCTGCGCAACGCGGCGCGCTTCCTGTCCAAGGACGAGGTCACCAAGGCCGCCATCGTTCAGGAAGCACGGGAGCCCTACTTCATCCCCGAGTCGACGCCGCTGCACACGCAATTACTTAACTTTCAGCAGCAGAAACGGCGCACCGGCATCGTGGTCGATGAGTACGGCGACGTGGAAGGCCTGGTCACGCTGGAGGATATCCTCGAGGAGATCGTCGGCGAGTTCACCACCGACATGGCAGGCATGCATCAGGAAATGCACCTCCAGGATGATGGCAGCTACGTGATCGAGGGTACCGCCAATATCCGCGAACTCAACAAGTCACTGGGCTGGCAGCTGCCCACCGACGGTCCTAAGACCCTCAACGGCCTAATCCTCGAGCACCTCGAGTCTTTCCCCGAAGGCCCCACCTGCCTGCAGGTCGGCAACGTGCGCATGGAAATCATCGAGGTCAAGGACAAGGTCATCACCTCGGCGCGCTGCTGGCAGCACGTGCGCCGGGCCGCCCGCCAGGAGTGACGACAGGCCATGGGGGCTAGCGCTCAAGGTCCCGGCCTGCCCCTTCCCGGTACCGCGCATCAATGATGCCTTCGGCCCCCTACCGGTTCGATGAGTCAACTACGCAAGCAGTGATCTCATCAAGCCGCCCCCAGGCAAGCCGTACCCAAGCAAAGCGCCGCGCTGACTGACAGCGCGGCGCTTTGCTTGGTGTCTAGGAAGGGTCTAGGAGGGGCAAGGCGTCGTACGAAGGACAACGGAGGGCCCCATGATGGGAGGCATCATTCGCCCGCGCCGTCGCGAGCGGGCGCCTTCCCGCCGGGCGTGATCCAGGCGTCGGCCTCTTGCTTCAGCGCCTTCACGCGGGCCGCGAGCTCCCCACGACGAGCCTGAGCGGGCGGCACCGGCTCACCGAACACCAGTGCCACCCGCGCCTGAAAGCGGCGTGGCAACCGGGTCAGCGCCGGGCCATCGCGGTTAGAGGTCCAGGATCCCCATAGCCCGGCCAGCCCCGCCGGCACCACCGGCACCGGATTGCGAGCGAGAATCAGGTCGAGGCCTCGGCGAAAAGACTGCATCTCGCCATCCCGGGTCAGCCGGCCCTCGGGAAAGACCATCACCACCTCGCCGTGGCGCAGCGCCTGGCTGACTTGATCGAGGGTCCGCCGCAGGCCGCCCGGGTCACTGCGCTCAGAGTCCACTGGAATCGCCCCCACCAGCCGGAAAAGCCAGTTCAGCCAGGGCGATTCGTAGATCGGCCGGTCCATCAGGAAGCGCAGCGGCCGTGGACAGGCACCACCAATCACCAGCGCGTCCATGAAGCTGACGTGATTGCAGACCACCAGGGCTGCACCGCTCGCCGGCACATGGTGACGGCCGCGCAGGCGCAGCCGGTAGATCAGCGCGACCAGCACGAACACCAGCAGGCGCAGCACCGGCCGCGGACGACGCACGATCATCGCCACCCCAACCGCCAGCGCGACGCCCCCGAGGCTTGCCACGAAGCTTTGCAGATCGAGCCCCAGCACTGACAGCATCAGCCAGCCGTAGCCCGCCGCCGCCACCATCAGCAGCGCATTGCAGATGTTATTGGCGGCAATAATCCGCCCGCGCTGTGCTTCGTGGCTGCCCAATTGCAGGAGCGTATAGAGAGGCACGATGTAGATACCGCCGCCCAGGCCGACCAGCATCAATCCCCCCAGCATGCGCCAGACCCTGGGGTCATCGAACAGCACCGTCAGCGGCTGGCCCATGGTCGAGGCACTGTCCACACCGGCCAGCAGTAGACTGGCTGCACCGATCACAAGCGCCCCCAGCGGCACCAGGCCGAGTTCCAAACGCCCGCCCGACAGCTTGGCACAGGCCAGGGCCCCGGCACCAAAGCCGCAGGCGAAGGCCACTAGCAGCACGCTCAGCATCACCTCGCCGCCGCCCGCCACCGCTCGCGCCCAGGCAGGCAGCTGAGTCAGAAAGCTCGCGCCCAGGAACCAGAAAAAGCTGATCGCCAGAATCGCCGACCACAGCACTGGCGAATGTACACCGCCGCGCAGCACCTCGAGCAGGCTGGCCAGGGGGCGAAAACGCAGCCGACCTCGCTTGGCCGAGCGCGTGGCGGCGCCTGTAGCGGAGCCACCGGTTGAAGGCTGCGCACTGGCAACCGGCGGCACTGCCAGACTAGCGCCCCACCCCAATAGAGCGACGCCGATCAGGGTTCCCATGATCGCCGGGCGCGACAGCGTATCGGGAAGCGCCGCCAGCACCCCGGCCAGCAACGCACCGGCAAGAATCGCCGCGAAGGTACCGATATGAACCCAGGCATTGCCGCGCCCCAGCTCGTAGGACGGCAAATACTGAGGCAGGATGGCGAACTTGACGGCCCCGAACAGCGCCGACTGCAGGCCCATCAGCCCCAGGAGGACGAAAAGCGCTACTAGGTTCTGGTACCAGACGGCCATCGCCGCCAGCGACATCAGCACGCATTCGACAAACTTCAGCAGTCGCACCAGCCGGCGTTTGTCGACGCGGTCGGCCAGCTCCCCACCCCAGGCGGAAAACAGCAGAAACGGCAGGATGAACAGCCCCGCTGCCAGATTGATGGCTAACCCTAGGTCCCAGCCAAGGCGCGGCACGGCGACAAAGGTCAGCATCAACAGCAGGATGTTGCGGAAGAGATTATCGTTGAAGGCACCCAGCGCCTGCACCCAGAAAAGGGGTGCGAAGCGACGCTGGGTCAGCAGGCCAGGGCTCACACGCTGCCCGGAAGGTGTCGTAGCCCGTTAAGCAAGGTCGTGAGCAGCTGGTCGATCAATTCCCCGACCTCCAGCGGCTGACCCTGCCAGTAGCCCAGACGCTCGTTGAGGCCAAGCTGCACCAGCCCATGGACGCTGCCCCACAAAGTGCGCGCCAGGCGACGGGCTTCTGGATCATCGATCGCCGGCTGGAACTCCTTTAGGGTGGCCTCGACTCGCACGAAAAGCGCCTCGATCATGTCGTTCTGACGCTGATCTAGCTCACCTTCCTGGGCCAGCGGGTAATCGAACAGCAGTTGCCAGCGAAAAGGCGCCGCCTTGGCGAAATGCCAGTAGGCCGTGGCCAGGCCCGTCAGCCGTGCCTGGGGACCGCCGTCATCAAGCCCCTCGATGGCACCGCGCAGATGGGCCAGGGTTTCGATATTGACGTGCTGAAGGAGGTTGTTGAAGCTGCCGTAGAGCTTCAGCAAGGTGCTGGGAGCGCAGCCGACCTCGCGGGCCAGCGCTCGCAGCGACAGCGTATGTACGGGGTGCTCTTTGAGCCAGGCATCGCAAGCTGCCATGACCTGAGCATGCAACGCCTCGGGCGCGTGCTGTCTGGGACGTGCCATTGCATCCTCGCAGGTACGCTGAACGGCTAAGGGACTAAAGCGACGATGTCGCATATCTCGAACAGCGTTTTATATCAGCATACCGCCCCATCACACAAACATAAACACAACCACAATCTCGCCAGCGTGACGACCTGCACGCTTTGCAGCGCCCGGGCTCTTGGTTACCCTGAGCCACCGCGCGGCGCGCCTTGACGCGCCCGATAAGCGCCAAAAAGACACTGGAGAGCCCATGGCCGGTCGCCTGCATATTGCGCCGCTTGATCTGCCCCGGCTAATGCCCGAGCTCATAGCCGACGAGCCGCTGCTGACCGGTGCCAACCTGGCGCCCCGCCAGGGACTATCGATGATTCGCCTCGATGCCGGCCGACCGCATCTGCGCCGAGCCTTCTGGGGACTGACCCCGCCCTGGCTCAAGGTGCTCGATCACGCCCCCCACTGTGCCCGGGCGGAGAGCCTCGATGATCGCAAGATGTTTGCTGAGGCCTTCGCCGCCCGTCGCTGCCTGATCCCGGTCACCGGCGTCTATGTGTGGCGCACCATGCCACGTGGCAAGCAGCCCTATCTGGTGACCCGCGTCGACCGCGGCCCCCTGCTGCTGGCCGGCCTGTGGGCCCGCTACCACACCACACTGAGCGCCTTTCACGATTCCATGGCCCTGATCACCGTGGCGGCGCCGCCACTATTAGCCCCGCTCAGCGACCGCCTGCCGGCGGTGATAGAAGCCGACCGAGCAACCGCCTGGCTCGACCCGTCCACCCCGCTCGACGAAGCTCGCGCCATGCTGAATCCCGCCTCCAGGGAACTGTTGGGCGCTTTTCCGGTATCAAGACGAGTGAATCACCCGCTGAATCAGGAATGGGCCTGTGGCCACCCCACCGGCCCCATGCTGCGCTGGCAGCCCGCACAGGAGTCATGATGATCGCCACGACCCGCCTTGCCCCAACCCGCCGCTACCGCGACAGGCTGGCACACCTGGTCCTTGGCAGCGCCTTGCTGATGACCCTCATCGCGCCCGCGCTTGCCAGTGCTTCGGCAACTTCCGACACATCGCCCCAAGCCTCATCAGAAGCGTCCGCCAAGACAGACGACGCCACGCTGAAAACCAGTCCCAACGACAGCCGCGACTACCGCCTGCTGACCCTCGATAACGGCCTGACCGTTCTTTTGGTCAGCGATAGCGAGGCGGACAAAGCCGCCGCCTCGATGAACGTCGACGTCGGCAGCGCAAGCGACCCCGAGGACCTGGCAGGTCTTGCCCACTTCCTCGAACACATGCTGTTCCTGGGCACCGACGCCTACCCGGCCCCAGATGCCTACCAGTCGTTCATCAACCAGCATGGCGGCAAACACAACGCCTTCACCGCAAGCCAGGACACCAACTACTTCTTCGACATCGAACCCGACTCGCTGCCCGGCGCCCTGGATCGATTCAGTCAGTTCTTCATCACGCCGCGCTTCAATGCCGACAAACTGGAGAGCGAGCGCAACGTGGTGCATTCTGAATATCAGGCGCGGCTGCGTGATGACGGACGCCGCGAGAATGATGCACTCGACCAGGTGCTCAACCCCGACAACCCGACCACCGGTTTCTCGGTGGGCAGCCGCGCCACCCTGACGTTGCCCGAAGATGCCGAGACACCGCTTAGGCAGCGAGTCATCGATTTCTTCAAGGCCCACTACGGCGCTGGCGTGATGCATCTAGCGCTGGTGGCACCCCAGCCACTGGATGACCTGGAGGCCTTGGTCCGCGAGCGCTTCGCGGCGATTCCCAACCGCGGCCTTAGCCGCGCGAAGGTCGAGGAGCCTCTGGTTCGTCCTGACAGCCTGCCACTGTCCCTGGATGTCGCGTCGTTACGGGACGAGCGCCAGTTGCGCTTCTACTTCCCGGTGCCCGACCCCGAGCCCTTCTACGCCACCAAGCCTGCCTCTTACATCGCCAACCTGCTGGGCCATGAGGGTCAGGGCAGCCTGCTCGAGCAGCTGCGCGAGGCAGGGCTCGCCGACGGCCTGTCGGCAGGCGTCGGACGCGGCGATGGAACCCATGCCCTGTTCACCGTTGGCATCAGCTTGACGCCAGAGGGCGCCCAACAGATCCCGAGCATTCAGGCCAGCCTGTTCGCTGCCATCGACAAGATCCGTCAGCAGGGGCTCGATCCCTGGCGCTACCAGGAACAAGCTCGCCTTGCCGAGCAGGAATTCCGCTTCCAGCAACACGGTGACCCTCAGCATGACGCCACTCGTCTGGCCATGAACCTGGCCCACTACCCGAGCCGTGATGCCCAGTTCGCCCCCTATCGCATGGACGGCTTCGACAAGGCCCGCATCGAGGACTACCTTTCGGCCCTGACACCGGACAACCTGCTGAGGGTCTACCGTGCACCCGATGTAGAGGGTACGGCCACCTCGCCCTGGTTCGACGCCTCCTATCGCATCGACCAGCCCCCGGACTGGGCGAGCGCCTCGCCCATCGGCGAGCTGTCACTGCCAGAGCCCAATCCCTATATCGCCCAGGACCTGAGCATGGGCAACGTTCAGAATGCACCGCCCAAGCGCCTGCTGGAGACTCAGGGCGCCGAGGTCTGGCACCAGGCCAACGTCGACTTCGACACACCCAAGGTGGAATGGCGTTTCAGCCTGCAGCACCCGGCGGCGGCCGCCAACGCCCGCGATGCGGCGCTGACCCGACTGCTCGCTGGCTGGCTCAACGACAGCCTCAACGAGACGCTCTATCCAGCAAGGCTGGCCGGCCACCAGTTCAATGCCTACGCCCATGCCCGCGGCATGACCCTGTCCTTCTCCGGCTGGCGGGATCGCCAGCCCCGACTGATCGAGCGAGTGCTCACTCAACTGACGCAGGGCGAGATTACCGAAAACAGCGTCGCGCGAGTCCGCCACCAGCTCGAGCGCGAGTGGCGCAACGCCCCCAAGGCAGCGCTCTACCAGCAAGCCAACCGCGCCCTCGGCGAGGCGCTGCTGCGCCCGCAGTGGCCGGCGGCGACCCTGCTCGATGCCATTGGCGACCTGAACGCCGACGATCTGCGTGATTATCGGGCTACCTATCTGGGTGCGCTGCATCTCGAGGCCATGGCGGTAGGCGACCTGTCGGCCGAGACCGCGCGTGCCACCGGCGCATCGGTCATCGACACCCTGGCACCGACGCTGGATGCTAACGCCGTGCCCAACCTCGAACCGCTGGATATCTCGAGCACCCTCCCCAATCTGCACCCCAACAGCACTCGCCAGGACTCCTTGGTGCTTCGCTATCTGCAGGGGCCAACCCAGACTCTGGACGAGCAGGCACGCTTGGCGGTGCTGGGCCAACTGATCTCTACACCCTTCTACACCCGGCTGCGCACCGAGCAGCAGCTTGGCTACATCGTCAGCGCCAGCTACATGCCACTACTTGAAGCACCGGGCATGAGCCTGCTGGTGCAGTCACCGGATACCGATAGCGAGATGATCGGCCAGCGCATCACGGCCTTCCTCGACGAGTTCGACCAGACCCTCGCCGAGCTCGACGAAGCCACCCTGGCGCCATACCGGCAGGCCGTGCATGACCGCCTGCTGGAGCGCGACACCTCGCTGGGCGCGCTCGCCAATCGCCAATGGCAGGCGCTGGCACGCGACGATATCGGCTTCGACCAGCGCGAGCGCCTCGCTGAAAGGGTCTCGGCTATCACTCCAGCAGCATTGCGTGAGGCATGGGCCGAACTGCGCAAAGCGCCCGCCGCCAACATCACCTTCGATCCCGGTGACAGCCCCAGCGACCTGCTGGCATTGACGGCCGACCTGAAACCGCTACCCGGAGCCGATTGACGTCACGCCCCTCCGCACCCGCGGCGCCGTTTCCCGGCGCCACGGAAAATAGCTGGCGGAGGCGAGCTGCGAAACGCCCATGCCTTGACACGACGACGCCCGGACCTTTTGCCAGGATCCGGGCGTCGTCGTATTGATATGCACGGTGATACGTAACGTCAGCCATCGCTGAAGAGCGAAGCCTTGAGCGACGGTAAAGCGCCTTGAGCGTCGGCACGGCTTGTTAGCGGGGCGGCTCAGGCACCGAAGGCCTGCGCCGGCATGATCGCCTCGACATGCATCACCAGTTCCTCGAGGATCTGACGCTCACCGTCTTCGAGGCTGACCTGATTCAGGCGCTCGATCTCCCGGGCGAAGCCCTGCAGAGTCAGGCCGCCCAGGCTCGCATCGTTCATGCGCGACCAGCGATAGGCATCCCACTGGGCCTGCTCTTCGCCTTCCAGGGTATCGGGGTAACTGCGGGCCCGGAAGCGGAACAGCATTTCCTCGAGGCGCGGATCCTGAAAGGCGAAACTGGCGCCAACCAGGTCCCAGGGATCCGAGTCCCTCACCCGCTGCATCTGCTGACGATCCGCCGGCGAGAAGAAGCCGCCGGAGTAGAGCATGAGGTCCGGGTCCTGCGGGCCTTCGGGGGGTGGCTCGGCGAACACCCCGGCGGCGCGGCTGGCCGCCTCGGGCGCGGCCGAAAGCTGCTTCCAGTGCGCGCGACAGGTCGGCAGATCGAGTCCCAGGCGCTCGACGATAGCGCCGTACTCGCCGCGGCGCTCGCCGCTTATATCCTTCAGATAGCTCACCGGCATCAGCACCGGGCTCTTGTTGAGGTGAATCACCTTGAGCGGAATGCGGGTCTCCCCCTCGGCGAGATCGTCGGCACCGACGAACACCCGGGCGCGTATTTCCTCCACCGACAGCTCGAACAGCGGTGCTGGGTCCATCGCCAGATCATAGACGATCACCCCGTTGGGGTTGCTGGGGTGTTCGGCCAGCGGCATCACCAGGGCACTGCAGGCGCGGCTCGCCGGGTAGCGACGCGAGATATGCAGCAGCGGCTTGCGCGAGGCGATGTCCAGGCGCTTGGCGACCTCGCGCTTGCTGCGCAGCGCCAGCAGGTAGTCGAAGAGCCCCGGATTGCAGGACTTGAGCAGTCGCGCCAGGGCGATGGTGGCGCGAACGTCCGCCAGCGCGTCGTGGGCGCCGGCATGCTCGATGCCGTTGGCGGCGGTCAGGTGCTCGAGCTTGAAGCTCGGTGCACCATCCTCGCGCTTGGGCCACTCGATTCCCTCGGGGCGCAGGGCATGGAAGGCTCGCACCACATCGATGAGGTCCCAGCGCGAATTGCCGTTCTGCCACTCCCGGGCATAGGGGTCCAGGAAGTTACGATAGAAGAGATGGCGGCTGACCTCATCATCGAAGCGCAGGCTGTTGTAGCCCAGGGCACAGGTGCCCGGCTCGCTCATGGCGTCATTGATGATACCGGCAAATTCGGCCTCGGGAACGCCACGACGCTGGGCCTTCTGCGGCGTGATGCCGGTGATCAAGCAAGCCTGTGGGTGCGGCAGATAGTCGTCGGCGGGCTTGCAGTACACCTCGATCGGCGCGCCGATCTCGTTGAAGTCGGCATCGGTGCGGATCGCAGCGAACTGCGAGGGCCGATCCCGACGCGGATCGGCCCCGAAGGTTTCGTAGTCGTGCCACAGGAAGGTCCGCGGAGCGGCGGGGGACGGCGCCATGACAGGCTCTCCAGGCAGTCTAAATGACGCCCAGCCTAGCACAGTCCCCCGCATGGCTCAGCCACGTCATGCTGCCAAGCGATTCAGACCAGTCATTCAGCCAAATCCCTGGGCAAGGCGACTCAGCTTCGCGGCAGGGTCACGTTGAGCTCGAGCACCGAGCAATCCTCGTCGCGATCGAGGCTGATGTTGATGGCATCCTGCTCGACCTTCACGTAGCGACGAATCACCTCCAACAGCTCGCGCTCCAGCATCGGCATATAGTCCGGCTGGTCACGCTGACCACGCTGATGGGCGACGATAATCTGCAGTCGCTCTTTGGCGACCGACGCGCTCTTTTTGCGCTCACCTCTCAAGAAATCCAGCAGTTTCACCGACGACCTCCCCCGAACACACGGCTCAGCAGCCCTTTCTTCTGGTACTCGTGGAAACGCAGCGGCACTGTCTCACCGAGCAACCGCGAAACGGTATCGGTGTAGGCCTGGCCGGCATCGCTTTTCTGGTCGTGCGTGACCGGAATGCCCTGGTTGGACGCCCTCAGCACTGCCTCGGACTCAGGGATCAGGCCGATCAGATCGATGGCCAGGATCTCGCAGATGTCATCGAGGTTGAGCATGTCACCGCCGTCGACCCGTGACGGGTTGTAGCGAGTGATCAGCAGGTGCTCCTTGACCGGGTCGCGATTCTGCTCGGCGCGACGGGTCTTGGAGGACAATAGGCCGAGAATGCGATCGGAGTCCCGTACCGAGGACACTTCGGGGTTGGTCACCACCACCGCCTCGTCGGCAAAGTACATCGCCAGTTGGGCACCACGCTCGATGCCGGCCGGCGAGTCGCAAATGATGTAATCGAAGTCCTGAGTCAGAGCGTCGAGGATCTTCTCGACGCCTTCACTGGTCAGGGCATCCTTGTCGCGGGTCTGAGAGGCCGGAAGGATATGCAGGTTTTCGACGCGCTTGTCGCGAATCATCGCCTGATTGAGTCCGGCATCGCCTTGAATGACATTGACCAGGTCATACACCACGCGGCGTTCGCAGCCCATGATCAGGTCAAGGTTGCGCAGGCCCACGTCGAAGTCGATCACCACTGTCTTGTTGCCGCGCAGCGCCAGCCCAGTAGCGATGGCGGCCGCACTGGTCGTCTTGCCAACCCCACCCTTGCCGGAGGTCACTACAATGATCTTGGCCAAGATAAGCTTCCTGTTGCTAATGAGATAACGGATCGTCGCGACCTTCAGGTCAGAGCGACAATCGCCAGCTGGTCCTCGCTCAAGCTGACCTGAACGGTGCTGCTTAGCAAGCGCGGGTCGATATCTTCCAGTCGCTTGTAGTTGCCGGCTACCGACAGCAGCTCGGCGTGCAGTTCGCGACAGAAGATGGCGGCGTCATGATCGCCATGGATGCCGGCCAGCGCCCGGCCCCGCAAGGCGCCGTAAACATGAATATTACCCGCGGCCAGCACTTCGGCACCGGCATTCACCGCACCGATCACCACCAGGTCGCCTTCTTGGGCGCTGACCTGCTGGCCCGAACGCACGGTGCCACGATAGATGCGTCCCGTCGGAGTCGCCTCGGTATGTACCGCGTCCTGTGTCGAAGCGGTATCGCCCGCATCGCGCTCACTGGACACGCTCTCGAGGGCGCGCGGGCGCACCTCCTGGGGCGGGAACCAGCCAAGGCCCAGCGCCCACGCGGACTGCTTGACCGGATCAGCCCCCCCACGCACCGCGACCGGCAACAGCTTGTTGGCACGGCAGACCGCGCAGATGCGTTCCAGCGATAGATGCGGCTCATCGAGCCTCTCGACACTGAGCACCACAGGCGTGTGCTGAAAAAAGGCCGGAGACTGGCTGAGTTTGCTTTCTAGCTGGTCACGAATGCGCTCGGGATCGGCGCTGGTCAACTCCATGACCGTCATGGGCAACATGCCACCCTTAAAGGTAAATGCCATGCTGGCCCTATCCATCTTGAGGCTCATTGCCGGACTCCGCAGGGGGTGATGAAGGTTAAAGCTAAGCGAGGGATAGCCCCCCTGCAACTGATCATAAGACCAAGAGGCCAAGCTGTCAGTGATTGTCTTGTCCGAGTTGTGCCTGACGAGCATTTATTTCCGCCGGGAAAGCCATCTGGTCAGCCGGCCGGTGAGTGATGCCTCCATGACGGCGGGACTTTTCCGGCCCTTCGTCACATGCTTAGATGGAGAGTCACCGCCATGGCGCGTCGCAGGCCGCGCCTATACAGGAACGCAACATCATCATGTCAGGAAAGACACCCACAGGATGGCTTCGTCGCCTGCTGGCGCCCCGCTGGCAGCACCCGGATGCCGAGAAACGTCGCGAGGCCGCCGCGCGACTCGATGCCGCTCGCCCAGAGGAACATCGTCGGCTAGAAACGCTGGCCCAGGACCAGGACGCCCGCGTACGCCAGGCAGCCCTGTCGCAGATCGGCGACCCGGAAACCTTGCTGGCGATGATGGACGAGGCCGCCTCGCCCGAATTGACGGCCCGCCTGGTCGCCTTGCTGGTGGGTCGTGAACCAGGCGTCAGCCTGGACCGCCGCCTGGCACTGGTCGAGCGCCTCGATCAGACACGTCTGTTGAGTGACATCACCCTGCAGGGCGATAACCAGCAGCTGCGGCTGACGGCACTGGCGCGCATAGACGATGAAGAAACGCTGATCCACCAGGCCTGCGAGAACGGCATCGCCACCGTGCGCCGTGCCGCAGCCGAGCGTATCGACAGCGAAGAGGGGCTGCGCGAGCTGTCTCGCCGCGCCCGGCGCGACAAGCAGATTCACCGGCTGGCCCGCGAAGCCCTTGGCAGGCGCCGCGCCAATGCGGCTCAGGCTGCCGCCGCCAACGAGAAGCGCGAGCGGCTGCTCAGCGCTCTGGAGGCGCACGTCACTCACGCCTGGGAGCCCCTTTACGCCGGCCGATACCGGCACCTTAGGCGCGAGTGGGAAGCCCTCAAGGACCTGCCTAGCGCCGAGCAGGAACGCCGCTATCAGGATGCCTCTCTGGCATGCCGCAAGGTAATCAGCGATCACGAGGCTCATCAACAGGCCGCCGAAAGTGTGCATGAGCAGCGCGCAAGCGACGACGAGACCCGCCTTGGCCTGATCGAAGCGCTGGAAGAAAGCCTCGCCGGGCTTCGCCAGAATGAGCGCCTCACCGGTCAGGACCTGGCCAGCCTGCGCGCCCAGCGGCGCCTGCTGGAGCAGCGCTGGGAAGAGCTCTCCGACCGCCACCCGCCGCAACATGAACTGCGCGAGCGCTACAGCCGGGCCCTGGCCGACTATCATCACCTGGATGTCGCCTGGGCGAGGCTTGAGCAGCATGCCGACACCCTGGAGCGCGCGGTCACCGACCATGATCGCGACCGGCTATTGGCGCTGCTCGAAGCCGTCGACTGGCCTGACGACCTGCCCCCTGTGGATGCGATCGAGCGTGCCCACGCACAGCTCGACCGCACCCCGTCATCCCAGACAACGGTGAGTCGCGAGGAAATCGAGCGCGGCCTCTCGGCCCTCGATGAAAAGCTCAAGCGCGGCGCCTTCAAGGCCGCCAGCCGCCTGCATCAGCAGCTGCGCCAGCAGTTGGAGGCGCGGCCGGCAGACGATCGCCAGGCACTCGAGGGCACTCTCAAACGCCAGGGTGCTCAGCTCGCCGAACTGCGTGACTGGCGCGGCTTCGTTGCCGCCCCCAAGCGTGATCAGCTATGCCAGGCCATCGAAACTCTGGCCGACGATGACACCCTAGCCGCCGATGTGCTGGACCGCCGCCATCGCCGGCTGGTCACGGAGTGGAAGGCACTGGGTGACGCCGCCGCCACCCGCGAGCTATCGCAACGCTTTCGCCAAGCCTCCGAACGCATCCATGCGCGCCTGGCGCCCTGGCGAGACCAGCAGCGAGCCCAGCGTGTTCAGAATCTCGAGACCCGCCAAGCACTGTGCGACCAGCTTGCCACCCTGCTGGATGCTCCCGATCCCGAGGCCGACCCGGACGCACTGCGCGAGATTCGCGACAAAGCCCGCGAACAGTGGCGTCGCTGCACGCCGGTACCGCGCCAGCAGGCACAAGCAGTCGGCCAGCGTTTCGCCACGCTCAGCCATGACCTTCAGACGCTGATCGATCGCCGCGCCCAGCAGATCGCTACCGCCAAGCGCGAGCTGATCGCCGAAGCACGGCGCCTCAGCGGGTCGTCTCAACCAGCGACCCAGCGCGCCCAGGAGGCCAAGGGCCTACAGCGACGCTGGCGCGCCCTGGGACGAGCGCCCAAGGGCGAGGAACAGGCTCTGTGGCGGGAGTTCCGTAATCTCTGTGACGAGATCTTCGCCAGTCGCGAGGCCGAATACGTTGATCAGGCCTCCCGCGCAAAGGCACGCCTGGACGCCATGCAGGCCGTGATAGATCGCTTCGATGCCTGGCAGCCATCCTCGAGCGCCGACGAGCCAGTGCTCGAGCAGGCCATCGCCGAAGTCGACGCACTCAAGCCGCTACCACCCGGCCGGCGCACCGACGGCATGCGCAAGCGCTGGACCGGTATCGTACGGGCTCGCCGCGAACGGCTGGCAAGACTGGCGGTTAACGAGGAAATTCTCGCCTGGCAGTCCCTGCAGCCCCTGCTTAACGCGCATATTGACGCTGACCGCAAAGCGCTGGACGGCCTGGCGCCCAGCGACGTTTCCGCCGTCGAGGGCCTCAACGGCGACATGCTGAAGGCTCACCAAGCACGCAATGCCGCCCGTCGCGATCCGCCGCCGCCAGATGCCGTCAAGGACACTCTGACCCGCCTGCGGGTTCACATGGCGCTATTGGCAGGCAGCGGGCTCGCGCACCAGGACGAACCCCTGCGCCTGGCCATTCAGGTCGAGCGACTCAACGAGGGCCTGGGCCAAGAGCCAACACGCGCCGAAGAGCTGCACAACGTCTTGTGCACCCTGCTGGCAACCGGACCGATGCCGGCAGAGCACTGGGAGCATGAAGCGCCGGAGCTCGATGCCCTGCTACACCAGATGCTGCCCCTGCCACCGCCTTGATCAGCCTCCATGACGCCCTGTTCAGCCGCGTCCTACACCCGCATTACCAACGAAAAGACCCGAAGCCTTGGCTTCGGGTCTCTTGTTGGCGTGCCTCTTACTGCTATTTTAGTCGTCCGAATCACACGTCAGACGTTGATGACGATCAGCCCATGAACTGTCCACCGTTGATGTCCAGGTTGGCGCCGGTGATGAAGCCGGACTCCTTGTCGGCCAGGAAGACCACCGCCCGGGCAATCTCTTCCGGGGTGCCGTAACGCTTGACCGGAATACCCTCGCGAATCGCCTCACGCACCTTCTCGGGAATTTTCATGATCATGTCAGTGGCGATGTAGCCAGGTGACAGGGTATTGACGGTGATGCCCTTGGTCGCGGTCTCCTGCGCCAGCGACATGGTCAGGCCATGCATGCCGGCCTTGGCGGCCGCATAGTTGACCTGGCCGAACTGGCCCTTGCGGCCGTTGATCGAGGAGATGTTCACAATGCGACCGTAGCCATGCTCGAGCATGTCTTCGATAACGCTGCGACAGGTGTTGAAGACACTGTTGAGGTTGGTGTCGATGACTTCATGCCACTGATCAGGCGTCATCTTCTTCATGGTACCGTCACGGGTAATGCCGGCACAGTTGACCAGCACGCTGACCGGGCCATGCTGGTCGCGGATCTCGGCCACTCCAGCGACACATTCGTCATAGTTGGTCAGGTCGACACCTGACAGTACGATATTGTCGAAACCATCGGCCTGTTGATCGGCGAGCCACTGCTTGGCCTTTTCAGGATTGTGGTAACCGGCAACGACTTGATAGCCCTCCTTGGCAAGGGCACGACAGATTGCCGATCCAATGCCACCGGTCCCCCCGGTAACCCATGCGACGGGTGCTGCATTAGCCATGATGTATCTCCCTGATAGATGACTGTGTGCTACAACGTGCTTCGGTCAGTATGGACCATTACCGCGCCGACCCCTTGAGCATGACAACCCCCCCTGCCACTTTCAATTCATACAGATCACACTCCACCGCCTTCGATTCAACTCTTGACCCAGCGCAATTATCGTGTAGTATACGTCTCACGTTGATGCGGGGTGGAGCAGTCTGGTAGCTCGTCGGGCTCATAACCCGAAGGTCATCGGTTCAAATCCGGTCCCCGCTACCAATATTTTAGAGGCAGGTCAGTATCTTACTGGCCTGCCTCTTTTCGTTGTCTGCGGGAAAGATCACCTGTGACGCCACTGTGACACTCCCGTGCCACCCATCGGAAATCTCCTCCAGCCATCACCGCCGACCAACGACCTTCAGGTAGATAGCGTCACAAGACTCCTGAAGCAGGCCCCTACCCTTTCTCACGACTCCTCGGGCACGTACTCCAGAAGATCGCCCACCTCACACTGAAACAGCTGACACAGTTTCTCCAACGCTTCCAGATCGATGCGCTGCGCCGTCTCCTTATAGAGAAGCGTCACCGTATTGCGGTTTAACCCGGTCTCTCTCGCCACATCCACGATCTTCATCTTGCGCTCCCCCATCAGGCGCGCCAAGTGGCATCGAATCATGCTCACTCCATCCAAAAGGTGATTTTTTCATCCTAGATAACAAAAAGGCCTTGCAAATGTGATTATGCGGGCTAAAATGACATCCAGGATGGCATTTGGCTACTGCGAATGCCTTTTGTAGACACAGGCTATCACCACGCGAGGGCGTTTTCGATGGATACCTCCTATACCTACCTCACCACGGAAGAGCTCGCGGCTAGGATCAAATACGACTGCCGCACAATCCGCCAGTGCCTCAAGGACACCGTTCTCCTTGAAGGTAAGCACTACATCAAGCCTTTCGGGCGGCGAAAAATCCTTTTCCTCTGGGAAGCGGTTGAGCAAGAAATGCTGGCCGACTCCACAGGCGACGATCTGGCGATCCCCATGGCAGGCGGAGGGGTATGTCATGGGTAAGGTCCGGGTCCGCAAGGAAACAGGAAAGCTCTATCTCGACTTCTTCTATCAGGGCGTGCGTTGCCGAGAGCAGACAGCACTGACGGATACCCCCGCAAACCGAAAACAAGTCGAGAAGCTGATGCAGCGAGTCGAAGCCAAGATTCTGCTGGATGAACTCGACTATGCCGAGTTCTTTCCGGGAAGCCGTAACTTGAAGAAGATTCAACAACAAAACTCTCAAAGCGAAAGAGAAGTAGATGAATCACTCTCCAATAGGGATACTGTCATAAGTGTGACATTCAAGGAATTTGCCAATCAATGGTTCCAGGAAATGCAGGTAGAGTGGCGGCAGTCACACATACGTAACGTCAACTCGATATTGGAAAACTCCTTGATTCCGGAATTCGGTGACATCCCGGTAGCCCACATCACGAAATCCAATATCCTGGAGTTCAGAGCCAAGCTTGCCCAACGGAGAGGAAGAGGCAGCAACGTCATGCTTTCTCCGAAAACGATCAACAGCCACATGGCAGTTATTCGCATGATAGTCGACGAAGCTGCAGACCGGCTTGGATTCGAGACGCCTTACAGGAATATAAAACCGCTGAAGCTTAAAAAAAGCCACATAGAGCCATTTTCACTGAAGGAGGTCGAACATATCATCAGCCAGGTTAGTCCCGATTTCCGAAATTACTATATTGTTCGGTTCTACACTGGACTAAGGACCGGAGAAGTCGATGGACTGAAATGGAAGCATATCGATTTCGAGAAGTGTGAAATCCTGATCCGAGAAACACTCATAAGAGGCCAGACTGAATATACCAAGACAGATGGGTCTCAGCGTGAAATTCCGTTGCTTGGCCCTGTACTGGATGCTCTCAAGCGGCAACATGCCGTCACAAGACAAAAAAGTGAATATGTTTTTTGCAACCGTCTTGGAGAGCCTTTGGATCACAACAACGTAACCAAGCGAGTCTGGTATCCACTGCTTCGTCGTCTCGGTATGAAAAAGCGTCGTCCATATCAGACACGACATACTGCCGCGACGCTTTTTCTTGCTTCGGGAGAAAATCCCGAATGGGTAGCTAAAATTCTGGGCCACTCATCCACTGAGATGTTGTTCAAAGTTTACTCACGCTACATACCAAACGCTACTCGCATGGATGGGTCAGCTTTCGAAAGACTAATTGGAACACCTCTCTCTAATTCCAAAAAGGAGAAAGAAGATGAATCTGAGTAACTCTTCCTACCGGTCCTCATCTAACTTTCCTGGAGTCTACCGACTTACTGGACGAATCGTAGAATTCGACCAGCATGGCTCACCCTATATTAAGCTACGTCTGAGCAACTGCGATACGGATTACATTGCTGGCCTGGATGTCGATAACGAAACCATGCCAGAGGCCATTGGATACCTTGACCAAGTCACTGTTTCTGGAGTCGAGTGTGGAAGCAACTCTTTGGGCCTGGATGTAAAACTACACGATATCCGTCTGGCATCACGGGACGAAGTCAATATGCAGCCATACTTGCACAGTTTGCCCAGGGTGTACTGCTCTGCTCCCGAAACATTGGATAAATTGGTAACATCTGTACGCTCGCTGAAATCAGTTCATCTTAAGAACTTTATCAGGCGAGTTATCGAAAGGAGGGACCGCCTGGAAGTATTTCTAAACGCGCCAGCTAGCCGCTCACATCACCATGCCTACCGTGGCGGACTGCTGGAACACTCGCTGGAGGTTGCACGAAATGTGGTCGCCATGATTAAACTAAACGAGCCCAATATGCCACGTGTTCTTCTAGAGCTTGGGTTTGTGGCAGGCCTACTCCATGATATAGGAAAAACTTTCACCTACGATTCGCAAGGTAAGCCAACTAATGCATGGAGCCTCTGCGAGCACGACGCTCTAACTCTCGAAGCATGTGCCATTGCTCTAGCTTATCTGGATCGCCATGAGCCGGAACTGGCTATTACGCTTAGACACATTTGGACCTGTGCATCTCCAGGAGCACGCTATGGTGTTCGTCCAGCCACGACTCTTGCTAAATACGTTCGAGATGCTGATGGACAAAGTTCCTTTTCCAATAAACAATCGAAAATTTTCAGAAATTCAAAATACGGACTCAACAAAAAGGGATCAGAAACCTTTTGGCTCCCAAGCATAAGGTCATCAAGCCAAGGAATCACGATAGAAAAAACAACCAAATAATGCTCACATTTTCAATAGCCCTGACTCTAAAGAAAGAGCCAGGGTTTTCTTGACAAAAATAATCTAAAAATCGGGTGGAAGCATAACCATAGTTATGCCATTATCTAAATCCGTAACAACTTCCACCCAAATATCACCCAGATTCCCCATTACTCCATATCGAGAACATACAGTCCATTCTTCTTGCACTCCCTCTTGGTTTGACTCCCACTCTTCTTTCGTCAAATCTCCCCACATGCCTGTAACATGTTTAAAAACCATCACCCAGGGCGTGAGCCCGTGACTTGACAGTTTTTTAATATCTTTTGTAATTGCCACATCCCCAAGGTCAAAAAGAGGGAAATCTATATGATAACCACCCACAACAAACCTTGAAAGCTCTTCACAACATTTCCCATGGCAACACACAAACCCGCACTCTACCGCCCATTGGCACACGAGACTAAACGGAAGGCTATTGCCCAACGCCAATAGCTTGCAACATACCGGACTTGAAAAATCATGTTCCCTAAAAACCTCTCGCCTTGCTGCCTCCCTAACTTCATTATAAATGATAACCATGCCTCCTAAGCCACCAACAACTAAAACTTGTAAAAACCTTAGATCAAATCAAAGAAATTTCAAACGACACCTCTATCATACCAGAAATGCATCACTATACAGACCCAAGCACTACCTAAGGTTGTAGAGCTCGGGCATGAGGGTCTCCATCGGTTAGCTGTAGGGTCCCGGATGATCAGATCGCCTATAGAAGTTATCCTCTGCT
>CETM01042345.1_pt1 | contig 22271 bp, 21 predicted proteins | sample 361451 | NCBI WGS metagenome assembly CETM01 (sample SAMEA2622690, study PRJEB7988) | marine metagenome | isolation source: saline water (ENVO:00002010), including
ACGATAATGAAAAAACAAATGATAATAAATTTTTCTATCATAATATTATTGTTTAGTATAGGTATTCTTTTTTCTAGATGGGATATTCTTTTTTCTGAAACTGGAGTTGTATATGGAGCTGGCTACACTGATGTAAATATTAAAAAGAATACTTTGTTTTTCATGTCAGTTCTAGGATTTGTTTTATCTGTATTAGTATTGTTTTCTTTTAAATATTCCTTAACTAGATTTGTATATATACCTACTGTAGCTTGGGTGGTTTTATATATTATATCAGCAGTTATATGGCCTTCTGTAACACAAAGACTATCTGTAACTCCAAATGAATATGTTAAAGAAAAAAAGTATATTTCTAATAATATTGATTTAACAAGAAAAGCATACAAATTAGATTCAATTGAAGAAAGTTATTTTCCTGCAAGCTCTAAAATACCAGAATCCATTTTGACTCAAAATAATGAGACTTTAAATAATATAAGGCTGTGGGATTACAAACCACTGAAAGATGTTTATACTCAAACACAGCTGATTAGGCCTTATTATGATTTTAAAGATGTTGATGTAGATAGATATACTATTGACGGAGAGTATAGACAAGTCATGCTGGCTTTGAGGGAAGTCGCACCTGAAAAATTGGACGAAAATAAACAAACTTGGGTAAATACATTTTTACAATACACTCACGGTTATGGTTTAACTATGAGTCCCGTTAATTCATTTGACTCCCAAGGGAAACCGTATTTTTTCTCAAAAGATATCCCTTCTGATGGAATAATAAATGTTAAGTCTATGGATGGTAATATACAAAAAGATTTGTCTGTTGAAAATCCAAGGATATATTATGGTGAATCATCATCTCCGTACGTTATAGTCAATACTAAAACCATGGAGGTTGATTACCAAGAAAAAGGTAAAGATGGAAAAGAAGGAATACTCAGAAGACATAATTATGCGGGGTCGGGTGGTGTTACTCTGGATAGCGTGATAAAAAGAATATTTTACGCATGGAAATTTAGAGACATTAATATATTTATTAGTGGTGAAATTACTAGTGAAAGTAAAATTCAATATCAAAGAAATATATTAGAGAGAGTTAAAAAGTTAGTTCCGTACTTAGAACTAGATTCTGATCCTTATGTTGTTATAAATAATGGTAAATTAAAATGGATACAAGATGCATACACAGTATCTACGAATTACCCTTATTCTGAACCATCAAATAATGGCTATAATTATTGGAGAAATAGTGTTAAAGCTGTCATTGACGCTTATGATGGTACTGTTGAATTTTACATATCAGATAATTCAGATCCTTTAATTGACACTTACTCTAAAATATTTCCTAATGTATTCAAATCAATAAGTGATATGCCTTCTGATCTTAAAGATCATATAAGATACCCAATTGATTTATTTAAAGTACAATCAGAAAAGTATTTAGAATATCATATGCAAGATTCTCAAATATTTTATAACAATGAAGACCTATGGAATATTCCAAAGGAAAAATTTGGACAATCAGGTGAGTTACAAAATGTGGAACCTTATTATATTGTTATGAATTTACCTGGAAATGATGATTCTGAGTTTGTACTTATCAGACCATTTACACCTAATCAAAGAAAAAACTTAATTGGTTGGCTAGCAGGAAGAAGTGATGGAGATCAGTATGGTAAATTAATAGCTTATAATTTCCCTAAAGACCTTACTATTTATGGGACCGAGCAAATAGAAGCTAGAATGGATAATGATCCCATTATTTCCGAATGGTTTACATTAAGATGTCAAGAAGGATCTTTTTGCATAAGAGGAAATCTTCTTGTTGTACCAATAGATGATACTATTTTGTATGCTGAGCCAATTTACTTGCAAGCTGAAGGTGTAGATTTACCGGAATTAAAAAAAGTTGTATTAGCTTCTGCTGATCATGTGATAATGGCTGATTCAGTAAAAGAGGGAGTATCGATATTAATTGAAAAACAAGCTGGTATTTATAACAATAATGATAAAGTTTTAGAAGATAAAGAAAATAAACAAGAAGGTATTGTTGATGACTTAGATGAGAAAATAGAAAAATTACTTGAGGAAATTCAAAATATTTTAAATGAAGTCAGAAAAGCAAATAAATAATTAATAAAAGGAATAGTTATGGATGAACAAAATTGGAAAGATATGGAATCAAAATATTATATGCATGCCGCAAATAGGTATCCAATGGTGATAGAAAGAGGAGAGGGGACTAAATTATGGGATGTAAATGGTAATGAATATTTAGATTTTACTTCTGGTTGGGCTGTTAATAATATAGGTCATTCTAATGCAGTTGTCGCAGATGCTATTGAAAAACAATCTAAGACTTTACTTCAGACCTCAAATGTTTTTTACACCATTCCTCAACTTAAATTAGCAGAAATATTAATAGAAAATAGTGATTTGGATAAAATTTTTATTTGCAATAGTGGTGCTGAAGCAAATGAAGGTGCAATTAAATTAGCTAGAAAATGGGGAAAGCAAAATAAAAACGGAGCTAATAAAATTTTAACTGCTTTTGATTCTTTTCACGGAAGAACAATTTCTACACTTGCCGCTACAGGACAACCAAAATATCATGAAACTTTTATGCCAGTAACAGAAGGATTTGATTATTTTGAATTAAATAATATTGATTCATTAAAATCTAAAATTGATGATAACACTGTAGGAATAATGATAGAAGTTGTTCAAGGAGAAGGTGGAGTAAACATTTGTTCTGAAGAATTTGTTCAAAATGTGAGAAAAATATGCGATGATCAAAACTTAATAATGATTATAGATGAAGTTCAAACAGGCATAGGAAGATTAGGTTCATTTTATGGGTATGAAAAATTTGGTGTTAAACCAGACGTGATAACCTTAGCAAAAGGCCTAGGAGCTGGTGTCCCTATAGGAGCTATATTAGCAAAAAATGAATATTCAGTTTTTGTACCAGGAGATCATGGATCAACTTTTGGCGGAAATGCTTTAACATCTGCAGCAGCCTATGCTTCTAGTAAATTTATTTTAGAGAATGATATTCCTAATAATGTTAATCAATTGGGATCGTATTTTTTGAGTAAATTAAATGAATTAACTAGTAAGTTTGAAATAATATCTGAAGTCAGAGGGATGGGATTATTAATTGCGATTGAATTTAGCACAGATATTGGTACAGATTTGATTAATGAATGTAATAGAAATGGATTACTAGTTAATGCAGTCAGACCTAATACAATAAGATTTATGCCTCCACTTACAGTATCTGAATCGGAAATATCTGAGGCAATCGACAAATTTGAATCATCTATTGAGTCTGTTTTGGAAAAATAATGAATTATAAAGAACTTTTAAATAGCAAAAATACAAATTTAGTAGGCGCTGTTTCTGGAGGTCTAGATAGTTGCACAATAACTTCTTGGCTAAAAGAAAAAGGGTTTAATTTAAAATGTTTAACTGTTGATTTAGGTCAACCAGATGAAGAAAATATTGAAGCTGTTGCTGATAGGATGGAAGCATGTGGCGCCACTGAAGCTTTAATAGTAAATGGACTAGATATGCTAGCACAATTTGGCTTGAAAGTTATTCAATCTCAAGCTAAATACGAAGGTGGGTATTGGAATACAACAGGAATTGCCAGGCCAGTCACAGTTGCTTGTATGCTAGATCATTTCGAGTCATTTGATTCGTCTTATTTATTTCATGGAGCGACCGGACGCGGTAATGATCAAGTTAGATTTGAATTAGCAACCAAAATGTTAAATCCCGATATAAATGTTTATGCACCATGGAGAGATCATTATTTTTTATCAGACTTTCCAGGTAGAGCGGAAATGATTGATTATTGTGAATTGAAAAAATTACCAATAAAACCAAAATCCGAGTCAAGATATTCAACAGATGCTAATCTTTTAGGACTAACTCATGAAGCAGGCGATTTAGAAGATATTGAGCAATCTCCTTATGATTTTGTAGAGCCTGGTATGGGCAAATGGCCTTGGGATACAACATTAAAACAAGATATTATTTCTATTACTTGGAAAAATGGAACTCCAACTCATATCAATGGAGAATCATATTCATTGGTAAATATTTTTAAAATGTTAAATGAAACAGGTGGGAATCATGGTATCGGAATAGGTATTCATGCTGTTGAAAATAGATTTTTAGGAATAAAATCAAGAGGAATATACGAATCTCCTGCCATGGAATTATTAGGAGAGAGTTATGAATTTTTATTGCAATTAGTATTAGACAGAAGAATGAGAAATTATTTTGATGAATTATCTTCTACAATTTCTAGGCAAATCTATGAAGGTTTTTGGTTTGATACAACTACAAATATAGCACTAAGTAGTTTATCTAAAATTTCTAATATGATTTCCGGGACTGTTGTTCTTCGATTATTTAGAGGAAAAGTTTATTTTGAAAAAATAGATGATTTAAATAATGTTGACAAGTCTTTATATACTGATGATTCGTCTATGGAAAATTTAGGTGAATTTAATCATGAAGATTCACAAGGATTTTTAAATATTTTAGGTCTTAATGCTAAAAATCTTGGCATTAAACATAACTCGAATAATATCAAAGATTGATTAAATTTTTATGAATGATGAAATTTCAAAGCAAATAATTAGTACAGTAAAAAATTTTGTAAAACAAGATGTACATCCTGTAGTAAAAAATTTAGAAGAAAATGATATTTACCCTGAAGATTTAGCAAATAAAATGGCTGAATTAGGCCTTTTTGGTATTAATATTTCACAGAAATATGGAGGGTTGGGTTTATCTTATAAAAATCTAGCAGAAATCTTTACTGAACTTAGCAGAGGCTGGATGAGCCTTGCAGGAATATTAGGTACTCATACATTAGCTTGTTATATGATTGAAAATTATGGGACAGAATTTCAAAAACAACAATATTTACCAAAATTATCTACAGGAGAAATAAGAGCTGGCTTGGGATTAACTGAGTCTCATTCTGGAAGTGATGTTCAAGGTATAAAAACTTTTGCTGAAAAAAAATCTGAAGGTTATCTAATTAATGGATCAAAAATGTTTATAACTAATGGTTCGAAGGGGAATTTATTTATTCTTGTAGCTAAGACTAACTTGGAAATCAACCCTAAGTACAAAGGTATTTCATGTTTTCTTCTTGAAGATTCCGATCAAGGTTTTACGGTAGGTAAAAAATTGGACAAGCTTGGTTACAGAGGTGTGGATACATGTGAATTAATACTTGAAGATTGCGAAATTCCATTAAATAGATTATTAGGTGAAGAAGAAGGTATAGGATTTCGTCAAGTAATGGATGGATTGGAAACAGGCAGAATTAACGTTGCTGCTAGATCAGTGGGAGTTGCCAAAGAGGCTTTTAATTTATCTGTAGAATATAGCAAACAAAGAGAAACTTTTGGAAAAAAAATCCAAGAACATCAAATGATTCAATCAATCATTGCAACAATGGCAACGAAAATTGAAGCAGCAGATCTTTTGGTTCAAAAAGCTGCTAGTTTAAAAGATCAAGGATTGAGAGTCGATTTAGAATCTGGAATGGCAAAACTTTATTCTAGCGAAGTTTGTCAAGAAATATGCATGGATGCTATGAGAATACATGGCGGATATGGATACACCAAAGACTTACCAATAGAAAGATTTTACAGAGATGCACCTCTTATGATAATTGGAGAAGGAACAAATGAAATTATGAAATTACTAATAGCAAAAAGAGTTTACGAAAACCATTATTAAAGGAAACAAAATGGAAATAGATGTATATGAATCTTATGGCAGATTTTATGAAGAATTCAATGTGGGTATGAAATTTAAACATTGGCCTGGTAAGACAATTACTCAATCAGATAACCATAATTTTTGTATGCTTACTATGAACCACAACCCATTACATATTGATGTTGAATATATGAAAAATCATCAACATAAAAAACCACTTGTTGTTGGATTATTAACATTAAGTTTAATAGTTGGGATGACTGTTCAGGAGTTATCTGGAAAAGCAATTGCTAATTTAGGTTATGAACAAGTTAAACATGAAGGCCCTGTGTTTGAAGGTGATACAATACATGCAGTATCAGAAGTTATAGATATGAGAGAAAGTAAATCTAATCCAAATGCAGGTATAGTTAAAGTCCAGACATTGGGTTACAATCAAAACGACCAAAAAATATTAACCTTAATAAGAAATATTTATATTCCAAAGAAAATTAATTAAAAGAATGTCTAAAGATTATAGTAAATATACAATATCATATAACTATGAGCAAAGACTTGCTAAATATGACATAGAGGGATCTATTGCTCACTCGAAGATGTTGTCAAAACAAAATATAATTTCTGAAAAAGAATTTGAAATAATACAAAAAGGTCTTTTAACTGTTCTAAGTGAAATTGAAAATCATCAATTTATATGGAAGCCTGAATTAGAAGACATCCATATGAATATTGAATTTAGACTTACAGAATTAATAGGCGAAGTAGGATCTAAATTGCATACCGCAAGGTCAAGGAATGATCAGATCTCATTAGATATGAGAATGTATATTAAAGATTTAAATATATTAGCTATTAATAATCTGATTTTATTAATTAACAAATTAGTTGATGTATCAGAAAAAAATTCAGGTATTATTATGCCAGGCTACACACATTTACAAAGAGCACAACCAATTTTGTTATCACATCATCTTTTAGCTTACGCTGAAATGTTTTTGAGAGATATTGATAGATATTTTGATTCTTACAAAAGAGCTGACGTTATGCCATTGGGGAGCGGAGCTCTTGCAGGGCTACCTTATCATCTAGATAGGGAATTTGTTGCCAAAGAATTAGGATTTAATTCAATTTCTAATAACAGTATTGATACAGTATCTGATAGAGATTTTATTTTGGATTACAGTTATGCATCATCTATAACAATGATGCATATTTCAAGATTTTCTGAAGAAATAATATTATGGTCATCTGAAGAGTTTGGTTTTATTAATTTGGGTAAACAATTTACGACATGGAGCAGCATAATGCCACAAAAAAGAAATCCCGATTTTGCAGAAATCGCAAGAGGTAAAACAGGAAGAGTTTATGGAGATTTATTCAGATTATTGACAATTTTAAAAGGTCTACCATTAGCTTATAACAGAGATATGCAAGAAGATAAAGAAGGTTTTTTTGACATTGCTGACACTTTAAATTTAACTCTTGAGATCTTTTCAGATATGATTGGATCCTTAACTTTTAATAAATCAAAAATGCTGAAAGCGGTTGAAAATAGTTATGTTCTTGCTACAGACATTGCTGATTACCTTGTTGCAAAATCCGTTCCATTTAGACAGGCTCATAAAATTGTTTCTGAAATGACAGATTTTTGTATTAAAGAAAACAAATATTTTTCTGAATTAGAATTAAAAGATTACAAATCCTTTTCTGATAAATTTGATAAAGATATATTTGATATTACACCTTTATATTCTGTAAACAAAAGAGATACTTATGGTGGCACATCTGAAAATCAAATTAAAAATAATATTGGTAACATCAAATCTAGGATTAAGTTGATTGAAAAACAAATCATTTAAAATAGCTCCCTCTATACTTTCAGCGGATCTTTTGAATTTAGAAAGAGAAGTTATACAAGCGCAAAAATTTGGAGCTTACAGAATATCAGTTGATGTAATGGATGGTCATTTTGTACCTGACATTACCTTTGGACCAAGTCTTGTTTCCCAACTCAAAAAAATTTTAGATATTGATATAGAAGTTCATTTAATGGTAAACAATCCTGATTTAAAAATAAATTCATTTAGTCAAGCAGGAGCAGATGTTATAACATTCCATTACGAATCTGTAAATTGTTCTGTTGAAAAAATAATTACAGAAATTAAAAATTTAAATTGTAGAGTAGGTTTAGCTATTAAACCAGACACAGAAGTTAATGAAATCCAAAAATATTTACCTGATTTGGATGAAGTAACAGTTATGACAGTAGTCCCCGGTAAGGGAGGTCAAAAACTTATTCAATCTTGCTTGTTAAAAGTAGAAAAACTTGTGCAAATCAGAACGGAATTAAATTTGAACTATTTAATACAAATTGATGGTGGAGTAAAAAAAGAAAATATTCAATCGGTAATTAAATCAGGAGCTGATATAGCAGTTGCAGGTACATCAGTTTTTAATAATGAAAGTGTAGAATATAATATGAAATCGTTACTTAATAGTTTATAGGGTGAAATATTGATTATTTTAGGCATCGAATCCTCTTGTGATGATAGTGGAGTTGCAGTACTTGAAAATGGCAATAATCTAATACACAATAAAATTCATACACAAACAGAAATACATGCAAGTTTTGGTGGAATAGTTCCAGAAGTTGCAGCAAGACAACATATCATTTCTTTTGGGAATTTAATTCAAGAGATCAAGGATAATAATTTACTAGATAATATTGATTACGTTGCTGTCACAAAAGGTCCTGGATTAGCAGGATCATTATTGGTGGGTGTGAATTATGCTAAATCTTTAGCATATTCACTAGATGTACCAGTTATAGGTGTGAATCATTTATCTGGTCATATATATGCTGCTTGGATTGATCATCAAAATGAAATCAAATTTCCCGTGATAGCTTTATTGGTATCAGGTGGTCATACTGAGTTGGTATTAATGAAATCAAATACTGAGAAAATTTTATTAGGACAAACCAGAGATGATGCTGCAGGAGAAGTATTTGACAAAGTTGCAAGATATATGGATTTAGGTTTCCCTGGTGGCCCTGAAATAGATAAGAGAGCTAAATTATCAAAATTAAAATCTAGAAATCTTCCGGTCACTAACATTAAAGATAGTTTAGATTTTAGTTTTAGTGGAATTAAGACTTCAGCAATAAAATATATATCAAGATTAATTGAAGAAAATGGGAAACTTTCCGAAGATCTGATTAATGATGTTTGTTATAACTTTCAAGACACAGTTGTTCAGCAACTAATTCTTAAATTAGAAATAGCTGTAAATTTATACAAACCTAACAATATAATTGTATGTGGTGGCGTGGCTGCTAATTCGCACTTACGAACCAGGATAATAGATGAATTTCCAATTCCTGTAATAATACCTACACCCAAATTATGCACGGATAATGGTGCAATGATTGCAGCAGCAGCATTTCATGAAGGACTAGTTTCTAATACATCAGAGTTAGATTTAGATGTATTTCCATCTCTCCGATTAGTTGATTAATATAATTCACTGAGAAATTTTTTCAATTAGTTTATTGTAAAACAAATTATATTTAGAAAAATTTAGTTTTATTTTTTCATTTGAATTTATAGATAAACTTATATGATCCATAAAAAAGAATTGATTTATTAATAGAATCAAACCAAAAACAATAGATGAAAGAGCTAATATAGTATTTATAATTTCATTTTCTAAAAGATTCATTAGTGGGAAATAGGATATAAAACCTAAAATAGAAAGAAGTAATTTTGAGGCATTAAATCCTTTACTTATTTTTATATTTTTTATGTCATCTATTAGAAGTATTTGATATTCCCATTTAAAATTAGATTGAATTCTTTTGACAATTCTTTTAGTAGTGATTAATACATAATCATCTGAATTATAATTCAATGAATTGAATTCTTTTTCTTTTACTAAGTCATATCCAAGTAAGAATTTTTCGTTTTCAAAAATTTTAATCATAAATTTATAGATTTGCTAAATATCTTTCTGTGTCTATTGCAGCCATACAACCGCTGCCTGCAGCTGTAATTGCTTGTCTGTATTCCCAGTCCTGTACATCTCCGCAAGCAAAAACTCCTGGAATGTTAGTTGTAGTCCCTTCTTCAGTTAAGATATATCCGTTTTCATTTAAATTAAGATAATTTTTAAAAAGAGACGTATTGGGAATATGTCCTATAGCGATAAATACAGCGTCTATATTCATATTACTCGATTTATCTGTTTTATTATTTTTAAGAATTACATCTGTTACTTTATTCTCATTGGGATTATTTATTTTTATAACTTCACTATTTAATATAAATTCAATTTTTTCATTTGATTTAGCTCTATCTAACATAATTTGTGACGCTCTGAATTCTTCTCTTCTATGAATAATATATACTTTTTTTGCAAATTTTGTTAAGAATAAAGCTTCTTCCATCGCTGAATCTCCTCCTCCTACGACAATAACATTTTGATCTCTGAAGAAAAAACCATCACATGTTGCACATGTTGATACTCCTTTACCAATTAATAGGGATTCTTCTTCTAATCCAAGCATTTTTGCTGAAGCTCCTGTTGATATAATTACGGATTTTGAATTAATAATAGTATTATTATCTAAAAATAATTTGAGGTTTTTTGTGCTGAAATCAACTTTTTTTACTTCCCCTGTAATTATTTCGGCACCGAATTTTTCAGACTGTTCTCTGAATTTATTCATTAAATCAGGTCCCATAACTCCATCAGGAAATCCGGGGAAATTTTCTACATCTGTTGTAAGAGTCAATTGACCTCCAGGAGGAAAACCTTCGATTACCAAAGGATTGAGATTACCTCTTGCAGCATATAATGCTGCAGTAAGACCCGCAGGTCCAGAACCAATGATTGTTAGTTGTTTGTTGATTTGTTTGTATTTTGAATTATCCATTGATTATATTTCTCTATTTATTAAAATCTTTTATATGTTACTTATATTTATGTAAAATTTAAACTGATAATTAATTTAAAAAGTTATATGACAAATTTGATTTATAAATTGCGAATGAAATTATTTTCAATAATTTACCCTGTTATTGATGATATGTCTTCGTATAAAAACCGATTTTTCAGAGAATACATAACAAAAAACACCCATGGAGTAATTTTAGAGATTGGTTCTGGGAATGGAGCCAATATGAATTACTACAATAAATATAAAAAATTAATTCTTTTAGATAAAAATATACATTTATTAAAAAAAACACAACTTTTGAATAATAATAATGTTATTTTGGCAGATTCAAGTTATCTACCATTTAAATCAATTGTATTTGATAATATAGTTTCATCTCTTGTTTTGTGTTCAGTCATAGACAAACAAAAAACTATTAGAGAAATCAATCGAGTTTTAAGACCTGAAGGAAAGTATTTTTTTTGGGAACATTCTATATCTACAAATAAATTTATATATAAAATCAAAACATATGTGATTTTTATATGGAAAATTTTTATGGGTGGCTGTGATTTCAACAGTGACAATCACAAAGAAATCAAATTCATACCTTGGGGTAAATCAAAGATTTATATTAAGAAATCAATTCTAGTAAAATTCTTAGGAATGATTTACATTTATGGAGTTGTTTCGAAAGACTGAATTCTATTTTGAAATTTCTAATAATTTCTTTTTGTCTATGTTACCGCCGCACAATATGAATATTGGATTCGAGTTTTTTGGTAATTTGAATTTGTTAAAAATTACAGGAGCAAGAGAAGCTGCAGATGATGGTTCTATAAATAATTTTGTTCTTTCAAATATTAACCACATAGTTTCAATTATTTCTTCGTCAGATACTGTTATTAATTCATCTAAATATTTATCAACTATCTCATAATTTCTTTTTCCTATAAATGGAGCAGATAGTCCGTCGGCTATAGTATTTATAGATTTTAAAGTAATTGCTTTCCCTTTTTTTAAACTTTGTTCCATACCATTTGCCCCTATTGGTTCAACTCCAATAATTTTAATTTTTGGATTGAATTCTTTCATCGCAACACAAATTCCTGATATTAATCCGCCTCCACCTATTCCAGTGAACACATGGTCAACTTGAGGTAAATCCTCTGTTATCTCCATCCCTAATGTACCTTGTCCTGCAATGACAAAATCATCATCAAAGGGATGTATAAAACAAGCATTTGTTTTTTCTTGAATTTCTTTCACTGTTTCGAGTAAATCGCCATCTGTTATTATTACATTTGCACCATAATTTTTTGTTGCTTCTATTTTTGATTTTGTGGAATATGAAGGCATAATTACTGTACTAGTAATTTGGTTTATTTTTGCACCGTAAGCAACAGCTTGTGCATGATTGCCCGAAGACATACTGACAATTCCATTTTTTTTTAGCTCATTAATATTCAGATTACTAATTTTATTTAAAACACCTCTTATTTTAAATGATCCTGTTTTCTGAAAAAGTTCTTGTTTAAAATATATATTTGAGTCATATTTTTGAGATAAAAAGCTTGACGTTGATATAGGTGTTCTGTGTATATTACTACCAATTACTTTTAGAGCTTTATTTATATCATTAGAATTTATCATGTTAAATTTTAATTAAATTAAAGGATTAATAAATGAAATACACTAATTATCCACCATCTACTAGGCCAACTGCAATGGGTTTTAATGGTATGGCTGCATCTGCACATCCTTATGCTACTATGGCAGGTATTAATATTTTAAAAAAAGGAGGTAATGCCTTTGACGCAATAGTTGCAATAGCATCAACGTTAAATGTTGTAGAGCCTTTCATGTCCGGGATGGGTGGAGTTGGTGTTGCATTAGTTTACAATTCTAAAGAAAAGAAATTGCGTGCACTTAATTTTTCAGGGTCAGCACCTAAATTAGCCGATCCTGAAAAGTATACTGAAGAAGCTAAAAATATAGGTCCTTGGGCACCATTGGTACCTGGAAATGTTGCAGGATGGTTAGAAATTCAGGAAACGTTAGGGAATCTTGAAAGAAAAGAAGTATTTGAAGAAGCTATAAATTATGCTAAGAACGGATTTCCAATGACACATTTTCATTACACAATGTTTGGTAATTCTGTTGATAGACTAAATAAATTTCCTTCTGGTGAAATTATACTAAATTCAGGAAAAGTTTCTCCTCCGGGAACTAAGATAAAAATGCCTGAATTAGCAAATTCATTACAGTTGATTGCAAATAAAGGGGCCGATGAGTTTTATAGAGGTAGTATAGCAAAAAAAATAGTTGATTCAATGAAATTATATGGGGGTTTAATTAACGAAGAAGATTTAGATGAGGTAAAAGCAGAATGGACTGATCCTTTAACAATCAAATATAAGGATTTTGAAGTTTCTACAGTACCCCCAAATAGTAGTGGATTTCAAATTCTTGAAACTCTTAAAATTTTAGAAACTTTACCACCTGAAAAAATTAAGTTTCAGGATTCTGATTTTGTTCATACTTTTATAGAAATTGCAAAATTGGCTGCCACAGATAGAATTGCATATGGGGGAGATCAATCACTTGGTTTAACTCCAACAGATAAATTATTATCGTCAAATTACGCAAATTATCAATCGAGTAGGATTTCTCTTGACAAAGCTAATTTGTTAGCAGGAGAAGTGTTTAATCCTGATGCCCCGCAAGGTTCTTTGACAGCAGTAGACTTGGATGCATATGATGGTGGAATGACTACACATTTTTCAGTTGCAGATAAAGACGGGAATGTAGTATCAATTACTCAAACACTTGGAGGTGGATTTGGGTCAGCTCTTGCGCCTGAGGGTACAGGGATATTTCTTAATAATATGGGAGATTGGTTTGATTTACATGATGGAAGTAGAAATCAAATTGGACCAAACAGAAAGCAGGATATGTGTTTGAGCCCAACACAAACATTTAAAAATGGAGAATTTTATGCAAGTGTTGGAACTCCGGGAAGTTGGGGGATTTTGCAAACAACATCTCAAATGTTAATTAATTTGTTGGACTTTGAAATGAATATGCAACAAGTTATTGATTCACCAAGATTTAAGGCTATTGGCGGAAATAGAGTAGAAATGGAATCAAGATTCCCTGTTTCATTAATTGAAAATTTGAAAGCAAGAGGTCATGAAATAGTAAATCTACCGGATTGGTCACCTAGTGTTGGTGGAGGTCATGGAATAAAATTTGACAAAGATACAGGATCTTATCAAGGTGGTGCAGACCCGAGGCGTGACGGATATGCTTTTGGGAACTGATAATTTATTTTAAATTATTCAGGCATTATTATTTCTGAATTTACATTTCTCATTTTATTTGGCATTATTACCATAGAATGAATTGAAGTACTTTCGGATAAAGACGCTAGAGAAAAAATTGTTTCAGCTACGTCGACGCTTTTTGCCATTGATTTTCGTCCTTCCTCAGAAGGAACTATAGGTCTTTGATCCATAATTGGAGTATCTACTTCACCTGGCATAATGGCAGTTGCTTTAATCATAGTATTTTTTAGTTCGATATTTAAGTATTCTGTAAAATTGATTACAGCAGCTTTCGCTGCCCCATAGGATAATCCTGCAATTGGACTACCTGACAGTCCTGCTACTGAAGATATATTTATTATTAACCCATTATTGTGTGATTTCATGTTGTTTAAAACAGCTTGTGTAAACAAAACAGTGCCAACAAGATTTGAATTAAATACATTTACAATATCTTCTAATCCAGTATTTTGAGTATTCCGATTTTTAGAACTATGACCTGCGTTATTCATTAGTATGTCTATTTTTCCATATTTCTTGATAACATCTTCAACTGTTTCTTCTACAAAAGAAGGATCTGCAACATCTCCAACATAGTAAGAACAATTGCCATTGTTTTGTTTGATGTTTTTTGATACCTCTACTAATTTAGATTCAGTTCTTCCAGTAATGATTACCTTATCTCCATTGTTAGCGAATTTTATGGCTGTTTCCATTCCTATACCGCTACCACCACCTGTTATTATTATATTTCTACTAGTTTTAGCCATGATTTCTCCTTAAGAATTAGATTATTTATCTTTGTTTTTTGTTGCTCTTGATTGTTCTAAAATCGGAATCAGTTTATCAATTGGAATTGCATATCTTGTGTTACCATTTATTCCTGTAACTGTTTCTGCTTTTAATATTGAATTTATTATTGATTCATTCGTAGTTTCTATAACACCTCTAAAAAGATTATTTAGGTTATCTTCTGTTAATTGCGAATGGTCATATTTTGCATTTTTATTTTTACTTTTATTATACTCAGCATTTGAAAATGCTATTACAAAATCTCCACTTCCATGGCTAGCAATTCCACCTGAAAGGCCTAATCCTAATCCTACTCTTTTTGCTAATCGGTTAAGTTGCCTGCTTGATAAGGGAGCATCAGTAGCAATTACTATCATTATAGAACCAGGAGGTTCATTAGATTTACTTTGATTTGGGTTATATTCCTCGTTTTCAAAATCAGGTGGTAATAAGTGTCTCCCAACAGGTATTCCGTCTAACCTTAAGTCTCTTGGATCTCCTGTATTTGTTAAAGTTAAACATCCAATTGTATATTCACCTTCAGGTGTATTTGTGATTCTCGAAGATGTTCCTACCCCACCTTTCCAACCAAACCCTGTCATTCCTACACCAGCTCCTACTACACCCTCTGAAAATTCATTTTCACTCGCATGATCTATTGCATTAATTACATGAGATTTTTGTATGTGCCTTCCAACAATGTCATTTAAAAATCCATCATTGCATTCTCCGACAACGGGGTTAAACGATCTAATTTCAGGGTTTTTTTCGGATAAATAATCTATTAAATAATTTGTTACTTTCCATGTACTTAACGTGCTTGTCAGAATTATAGGTGATTCAATACGCCCTAACTCTTTGATTTGAGGAATTCCAACTGTTTTTCCAAAACCATTGATTACATGAGAAGAAGCTTTTACTTTGTATTTAAATATATTTTCATCATGGGGAAGAATTGCTGTAACACCAGTTCTTATTGGTCCCTTACCTATTTTAAGATCTCCGCTACCTTCAATTATTGTTGAATGCCCAACTTTAACACCAGGTACATCAGTGATTGAGTTTAATTTCCCCTTGGGTAATATTCCCATTTCTAATCCAAGATCTTTGCTCCTTGGCCGATTATTACTTGATATCATTTGATACTCCATGAAAACAAAATTATTTATTGATATTCTTACATAATTTTAGGCTATAGTCGATTATTATAGTAAATGTTTAGATTTAATTTGATTAAATGTATGTTATGGTTTGAAAATTGTGATTCAACTATGGATATTTGCCATAGATTTGCTAGTTTTTATACTAAAGACTTATTGATTGGTTCTTCAAGGCAATTATCAGGCAGGGGAACAAAAAACCGTGTATGGGAATCTCCTAAAGGTAATTTGTATTTATCTTTTTTATTATTTCCACAAAAGAGACAAGTTCATACTCTTCACATGATTGCAGCATTGTCTGTAATAGAGTTTTTAAATATATACAAATTAAAATCTACTATCAAATGGCCAAATGATATTATGATTAACGGAGAAAAAATTTCAGGAATTTTGCAAGAAAATGTTTATAAAAATCAAACTGTTCAGTATTCAATTATCGGAATTGGCTTAAATTTAAATATGGATCAAAAGTTAAATATAGATGTCCCTCATACATCTGTGAAACTTGTAACTTCTAATACTATTGATGAAAAACAATCAGGAAATACAATTTCAAATTTATTTTCTAAATTATATTTTTCAAATCAATCTGATAATCAAATTTCAAACTTATGGAAAAAAGAAATTGATACTATTTCAAAGGACGCTCAAGTTCTTTTATTAGATGGCACAGAACTAAAAGGTAAAGTCTTATTTGTTGATGACAACGGTGACCTAGTTTTAAAAACAAACATTGATAGTCACACTATTAAAGCAGGAATGGTAAAAAAATTAACAATTAGTAAGTAGCTCTTCCTCCGCTAATGTCAAATACAGCGCCCGTAGAAAATGAGCATTTTTCTGAACTTAGCCATGAGACCATGTTTGCTACTTCTTCTATTTTACCTGTACGTCCAATTGGAATTTTTTCAATCATATAATTTATGTGTTCTTCTGTAAATTCATCAAGAATTGAAGTGTTTACTACTGCAGGTGTAATACAATTTACTCGTATTTCTGTTTTTGATAATTCTTTTCCTAAAGATTTAGTTAATCCTATAACTCCGGCTTTTGTGGCTGAATAAGCTGAGGCATTAGGATTTCCTTCCTTTCCAGCTATTGAAGCAATATTAACAATCCTTCCATAATTGTTTTTTAACATTAATGGAACTGCGTATTTACAAAACAAAAACACACTTTTTAGATTGATTGAGTATACCCGGTCAAATTCTTCAGAGGGTAATTCCCATAAAGTTTTATTTATGCCCCCGATCCCTGCATTATTGACTAAAATATCTAAACCTGTAAATTTTGATTCAACAATGTTCATAACACTTTTCGCTGTGCTTTCTTCAGACACATCACCTATTATAATTTCAACTTCGTTTCCATATTCTTTCAATTCTTCTTGAGTGATTTTAAGTTTTTCATCTATATCAACAAGAATAAGATTGCATCCATTTTTTGCAAATTCCTTTGCAATTCCTTTTCCTAACCCTTGAAAAGAACCAGTTACTATTGCTAATTTATTTTCGAAACTCATTTTAATGTAGAGGGCAAATAAAAATTGCAGATTTTTGTACAAAAGATAATTGTTCTTCAGTAAGATTATCATTTTCCATAGATTTAGAAGCAGCTTGTGCTAAACTCCACGAACCTAATAGTAAAACTGAAGTAAATAATATAACCCAAATAAATAAAAAGGTAATATTTGATCTTAACATGTACTTAAACTGTTTTTATAATTATATTCATTATAACTTGATTTTAAAATAAAAACTTTTAAATGAAATTTTATTGATTTTTTATTAGAATTATTTTGTATTAGATTGTAAAATACTAATCAATAATTATTATGAAAATCAAATGAATTCTTTTTTTATATATTTGTCACTAGTTTTTTTCGTAATTGCTTGTTCTTCTCAAGAAATAAAAATCTCAAACGATAACATTCAAAATAACGAACCCGAAGTATTCTCTTCCGGTTTTTCTTTTGTTTTTAATTCAGGACGTGAACTATCTGATAAGACAATTAAAGATTCTGGGATGTCTCATTTCCTTTATTTTTTCACCCCTACTTGAGGCCATTGTATTTCTGAGTTACAGAAAATAGTTTCAAAATCAGACGAATTAACTAATACAAAATTTGTAGCAATATCTATTGATCCATCAATGAAGGAAAGTGAATTTAAAAAATTTAGAAATAAAAATAATCTTAGTGAATTAGATATGCTTCCTTATAATAAGGAAATGATTTTATTTTTTGAAATCAGTATGAGAGGTTCCAAACGAATTTTAAATAAAAATTCTAATTTGATTTACTCAGGAAATATGTCAGATTACGAATTTGATTTGTGGAAGGAATTACTAAATGAACAATAATCAGAAAATTAATAATACAATTGTTATTTCAGCTGATCATGGTGGCTATGATTTAAAAGAAGAACTAAAGCTGTTTATATCTGAAAACTACCCTGAAATAATAATCATTGATGCTGGGGCTTATGAGTATGACTCTCAAGATGATTTTCCTGATATGACTAAAAATTTAACTGATGTAATACATAAAGGTGATGCAATGCGAGGAATTGCAATATGTGGGTCAGGTGTAGGTGCATCAATTGTGGCTAATAAAAATCCGGGTATTAGAGCAGCTGTTTGTCATGATGTTTATAGTGCTGCTCAAGGTGTTGAGCATAATAATATGAATGTTTTGTGCATGGGTGGGCGAGTTATTGATATTGAATCAGCTAAGAAAATTGTAAAAAGTTTCTTGAGTGCAAATTTTATTGAAGAACCAAAGTATGTTAGAAGGTTAAATAAAATTAACAAATTGGATTAATCCTTCATATATCAATCTTATTGCAAGAATTGTCAAAATAAAATTAAAAACTCTTCCAAATAGTTTTTCTTTTATATTTGTTAATATTTTTTTGCCTGTCCAAGTCCCAAAAATTCCAAAAACAATCATTGCGATGATTAGAAATATATATTCTGAAAAAGAAAAACCAAGGAAAAGAAAAACAATTATTTTTATTCCGTGCTTCCAAGTCATAAATGCTGCTTGTGTAGCTACAGTAGATTGTCTGTTTTTGGTAAATGATCTGATAAATGGTGCCATAATTGGACCAGATGCACCAATAAACATTGTTAGAAATGATGAAATCAAACCAATTAAACCAATGCTTTTATTAGATATTTTGATGTTTCTAGCTTGAGGTACGTATATTGAATATAGAATAAATATTCCAATTAAGGATTGAATGATGTGTTTAGGTAAGTCAATTAATATAATACCAGCAATAGAAACTCCAATTAATGAACCAAATATAAATGGAGTAAAATACTTTAAATCAATATGTTCACGAAGCATTACTGCCCTTGTGGAATTAGAACTTATTTGTATCACTGCATGAATAGGAACAATGACTAGAGGATTTAAAATATTTACCATAATTAGAATTAAAAGTGCTCCACCTCCGAGGCCAAATGAAGCTGTAATAGTAGATGTGATATAGCTACTGATACACAGGATTAGAAATTCCGATATAGTGAAATTATTTGTGGTTGTAATAAAAGAGATTATTTCATGCATAAATTAATTTTGAACTAAGATTGAATTTAGTATAATTCCAATTAGAAAAATATATTTTAGAATAATAGCATATATATTAAGTGTATTTTACAATATAACCAATTAGTATTATTTAAAATCATTTTATACGTGAGGTATATAATAATTGAATAGCGAAGAGATAAGAGAAAGTTTTTTAAATTATTTTGAGTCCCAATACCATATGAGGTACCCAAGTTCTTCTTTGATACCTGTAGGTGACCCAACATTGTTACTAACCAATGCAGGAATGGTTCAATTCAAATCATTTTTTTCAGGAGATGAAAAACCTCCTTCAGATATGCTTACGACTTCTCAAAAATGTTTTAGAACAGTAGATATCGATGAAGTGGGTGATTCAACTCACCTTACTTTCTTTGAAATGTTAGGGAATTTTAGTATTGGAAAATATTTTAAACAAGACGCGATTAAGTATTCTATAGATTATCTTACCAATGTCTTAAAACTAGATATAAAACGATTATATATAACCATTCACGATTCTGATAATGAATCCTCTGTGTTTTGGAATGAAGTAGGTATACCTGATGAGAGAATATATAAATTTGGATCTGAGGATAATTGGTGGGGACCTGCAGGATCTGAGGGACCTTGTGGTCCTTGTTCAGAGTTGCACTATGATTTTGGAGATGATGTCCCACAATGTGGTTTAGATTCATGCGGTCCAAATTGCGATGTTGTGATAAATAAAAATGGAGATACTTGTGAGAGAGTTATTGAATTATGGAATTTAGTATTTATGCAATTTTATCAAGATCAATCAGGTAATAGAAAATTACTACCTGCGCCAAGTGTTGATACAGGTATGGGATTTGAAAGATTAGCAGTAATTATGCAAAAAGTACGAAGTATATATGATACTGATTTATTTATGCCAATTATTAATCTAATTGAGCAAAAATGTGAAAAAAAATATAAAAATAACGAATCGGATGACGTTGCATTTCGAATAGTATCAGAGCATATGAGAAGTTCTACATTTCTTATAGGAGACGGTGTTATTCCAGGGAATGAAGGTAGATCATATGTTTTACGCAGAATTTTAAGAAGAGCTATAAGATATTCAGATAAATTAAATATTGACCCAAATACGTTGTTGGATATTTCGAAATATATTATTGATAACATGAATAAATGGTATCCAGAATTGAAAGTAAACGAAGAATTTATCTATTCTGTAATACAGCAAGAGCAAGAAAAATTTTCTTTAGTGTTTCAAAGAGGCTTAAACGAATTACAAAGTTTTTTTGATAACAATAAAGGTGATGAAATAAATGCAAAATTATTATTTAAATTATGGGATACTTTTGGGTTTCCTGTAGAATTGACATCAGAGATTGCAACTGAGAATGGTGTTGATATAGATTTAAATGGTTTTAACTCTTTAATGGATACACAGAAAAAAAGATCAAGAGAATCTTCTAGATTTGAAACCTCTACATCAAAAATAGATGAATATAAAAAGATAAAAATTTCTCAAATTAATTTTGTTGGATATGATCTTTTAAATAAAAAGAGTACTGTAGTTGGTATTATCGAAAATGATAAATTTGTGAATAATACTAATCAAAATGGCCAAAATCTTGAAATTATTACTGATTCCACAACTTTCTATCCTGAAGGAGGGGGGCAAGTAGGAGATTCAGGAATAATTTTTAATGATAATTTTAAATTTGAAGTCCGAGATACACAAGAAGTTATAAAAGGAATAATCACGCATATAGGTGTATTGAAATCAGGAAAGATTTCAATAGGTGATAAAGTATTTAATAATGTAGATGAACAGAATAGAAAAGATTCCGGTAGAAATCATACTGCAACACATTTACTACATTCAGCCTTAAGAAAAAGATTAGGTAATCATGTCAGACAAGCAGGGTCCTTAGTTGAACCTGATCGCTTAAGATTTGATTTTAGTCATCCAAAAGCTTTATCAAAAGCAGAAATTTCAGACGTACAAAACCTTGTTTCCACTCAAATAAACTTAGATTCTTCCATAAGGAAATCTGAGGATAAATATAATGATGCAATTAAAAGAGGTGCACTAGCTTTTTTTGGTGATAGATATGATCAGACTGTTAGATTGATTGAAATAGGCGATGAATCAACTTTTAGCTTTGAAGTTTGCGGAGGGACTCATGTTCAGTCTACAGGTGAATTAGGACAGTTTATTATCGTTTCTGAATCCAGTATTGGTGCGGGGTTAAGGCGTATTGAAGCATATTCAGGACGAAGAGCAAAAGAATTTCTTGATTCAAAAATAGAGTCTTTAAATATTTTGTCTAAACAATTGAATTGCAAACCAGAAGATATAAAAGACAAAGTTGAATTTCTATCTAAAAATTTAGATTTATACTCTAAAAAAATTGATTATTCAAAAACTAAAATCGTTAACATGCTAGCAGAAGAAATTACTGACAAATCAGTGGTGCAAAATGAAATTAATATAGTTTCAAATGTTGTTAATTTAGAACCAGCTATGCTAAAAGAATTATCTGATAAAATTCAAGATTATATTCCAAATTCTTTAATTATTTTAGGGACAGCTACAATCAAAGGTCCAGTAGTAATTGTTAAATCAACAAAGAAAGCTATTGAGGCTGGTTACGATGCCAGAGAAATTGTAAAAATGATATCTGAAATAATTAGTGGTCGTGGAGGAGGAAAGCCTGAGATGGCTCAAGCTGGAGGTGATG
>CETM01004942.1_pt1 | contig 22260 bp, 18 predicted proteins | sample 361451 | NCBI WGS metagenome assembly CETM01 (sample SAMEA2622690, study PRJEB7988) | marine metagenome | isolation source: saline water (ENVO:00002010), including
GACCAGGCGTGCCTCAATGCCTTCCTCGCAGGCAAGGCCTGCCAGTTCATCGGGTGACAGCGGGCTTTCGATATCCGGAAAGGCGCCGCGAATCAGCAGCGGCTTGCGCTGCCAGTACTGGCCGAGGAAGTCGGCGGCGCTGAGGCCGCCCAGCATGGGCAAGGGCGTGTCGGCAGACATGGTGTGGTGTCCTCAGATAAAGGCAAACAGGCGCTGGCGGAGCCAGCGCCTGTCGGTGGCGCAGTGCGTGGAGGCCCATAATGGGCCGTCCGTGTCGGGTTTTACAGGCTTAGAGTGCCTTGGCCTGGGCCGCGGCATTGCCGATATAGGTGGCCGGGCTCATGGCCTTGAGCTCGCGCTTGACCTCGGCCGGCAGCTCCAGGGTATCGATGAAGGTAGCGAAGCCGACCTGATCGATACGCTTGCCGCGGGTCAGTTCCTTGAGCTTTTCGTAGGGCTTCTCGATGCCGTAGCGGCGCATCACGGTCTGGATGGGCTCGGCCAGCACTTCCCAGCTGTTGTCCAGGTCGGCGTCGAGGCGTTCCGGGTTGGCTTCGAGCTTACTGATGCCCTTGAGCGACGCCTGGTAGGCGATCAGGCCCTGCGCCAGGCCGGTGCCGAGGTTGCGTAGCACGGTGGAGTCCGTCAGGTCGCGCTGCCAGCGGGAGATCGGCAGCTTCTGGGCCAGGTGCGTCAGCACGGCGTTGGCGATCCCCAGGTTACCCTCGGAGTTCTCGAAGTCGATCGGGTTGACCTTGTGCGGCATGGTCGATGAGCCGATTTCGCCGGCCACCGTGCGCTGCTTGAAGTAGCCCAGCGAGATGTAGCCCCAGACGTCGCGATCGAAGTCGATCAGGATGGTGTTGAAGCGGCACACCGCGTCGAACAGCTCGGCGATGTAGTCGTGGGGCTCGATCTGGGTGGTGTAGGGGTTGAAGGTCAGCCCCAGCTCGGCGACGAAGGTCTCGGCATTGGCCGCCCAGTCGACGTTCGGGTAGGTCGCCAGGTGAGCGTTGTAGTTGCCCACCGCGCCATTGATCTTGCCCAACAGCTCGACGGCCTCGATCTGCTGGAGCTGACGGCGCAGGCGCGCGGCGACGTTGGCCATTTCCTTGCCCAGGGTCGTGGGGCTCGCCGTCTGGCCGTGGGTGCGCGACAGCATCGGCTGGTCGGCATGCTCGTGGGCCAGGGCGACGATGGCCTCGGTCACCTCGTGCATCACCGGCAGCAGCACATCCTTCAGGCCGCCGCGCAGCATCAGGGCGTGGGACAGGTTGTTGATGTCTTCGCTGGTGCAGGCGAAGTGGATGAACTCGGTGATGGCATTGAGTTCGGCGTTGCCCTCGACCTTCTCCTTGAGGAAGTACTCCACCGCCTTGACGTCATGATTGGTGGTACGCTCGATGTCCTTGATGCGCTGGGCATCCTCGACGCTGAAATCGGCGACGATGGCGTCGAGCCAGGCACTGGCGTCGGCTGACAGCGCCGGCACTTCCTTGATGCCGTCATGGGCGGCCAGGCGCTGCAGCCAACGCACCTCGACGGTGACGCGGGCGCGAATCAGGCCGAACTCGCTGAAGTGTTCGCGCAGGGCTTCGGTCTTGGTGCCGTAGCGGCCGTCAACGGGGGAAAGGGCGGTGAGGGCGGAAAGTTGCATGACAGTCATCCAGTGCGGTGTGGAATAAAGAAGCTGTTAATCAAGGCCGTGGGCGCAATAAGCACTCGTCCGGGCTAGCCGAACTCGTCGAGGGCGCGTCGCATGGCGCCGCGCTGGAAGATCAGTTTCCAGCGTCGACCGCCCTGCTGATGCCACAGCAGGGCAAAGCGCACGCCGGCCAGCAAGGCAGCCCGCACGCGTTCCGGCATCATCCGCTGCTGCAAGAGGCTTGGCTCACCCTGCACCACGATGCGGTAGCGGAAGGTCGAGATGGTGTCCTGATAAATCTCGCCGAGGCTCGCCACCACGTTCTCGTGGGTGTCGCCGAAGTGGCTGGCCTGGCCCTGAACGCGGGTCAGCCGAGTCCCCAGGGTGTCCATCATTTGCGGGTTCTTGCGCAGCTTCTGTGAGAGCAACAGCAGCGAGAAGCCGTAGCGTAGCACCACCGGGTTGGCCTGCTGCTTGCCGACCACGGCGCTCAGGGTGTCGAGGCCCTGGCGCAGGTGGTTGGGGTGGCCGCCGTAGATGGCCTCGAAGCTTTCTGGGTCGGTGTCGACCGTGGCGCGAATCAGTGTCTGCCAGGCGCGTTCGTCGACCTGGCCGGTGCGGGCCAGTTCGTCGACTACCACGGCGGCCTGGAAGACACCGGCCAGCGCCAGTACCTGGCGGCCGACGGGGGAATCCGGGGCGCGATGAATCGGGGTGGTCATGAGCGACGCTCCTTGCCGTGCCAGGTGTTGAGGATCACGCCGCCGCCGAGGCAGATCTCGCCGTCGTAGAGCACCAGTGACTGCCCCGGTGTCACGGCGCGCTGCGGCTCATCGAAGATCACCTCGACGCCGCCATCCTCGCGGGTGCGCATGCTGCAGGCGACGTCCTCCTGACGATAGCGAGTCTTGGCCATGAAGCGGCCCTCGCTCGCCGGCGCCTCGCCGGCGACCCAGTCCATCGGCTCGGTGACCAGCACATCGCTGTAGAGCAGGTCATGGTGCTTGCCCTGCACGGCGATCAGCACGTTGCGCTCGAGATCCTTGTGGGCTACGTACCAGGGCGCATCCGGATGGTTCTGCAGGCCGCCGATGCCGAGCCCCTGGCGCTGCCCCAGGGTGTAGTACATCAGTCCGATATGCTCGCCGATCACCTCGCCTTCTGGGGTTTCGATGGCCCCGGGCTGAGCCGGCAGGTACTGGCGCAGAAAGTCAGAGAAGCGCCGTTCGCCGATGAAGCAGATGCCGGTGGAGTCCTTCTTGCGCGCGGTGACCAGGTCATGGCGCTCGGCGATGGCGCGTACTTCGGGTTTCTCGAGCTCGCCAACCGGAAAAAGGGTGCGGGCGATGGCCGCTTCCGGCACGGCATGCAGGAAGTAGCTCTGGTCCTTGTTGGTGTCGAGGCCCTTGAGCAGACGCGGACGTTCGTCGCCATCGACATGACCGCGGACCAGTCCTTCACGAACATAGTGGCCGGTGGCGATCTTCTCGGCGCCGAGCATCTCGGCATACTCGAGGAACACCTTGAACTTGATTTCGCGGTTACACAGGATATCGGGATTCGGCGTGCGTCCGGCCTGATACTCGGCCAGGAAATGTTCGAAGACATTGTCCCAGTATTCAGCGGCAAAATTGGCGGTGTGCAGCTTGATGCCGAGCTTGTCGCAGACCGCCTGTGCATCGGCCAGGTCTTCCTTGGCGGTACAGTATTCGGTGCCGTCGTCTTCGTCCCAGTTCTTCATGAACAGGCCTTCGACCTGGTAGCCCTGCTCCATGAGCAGGAGGGCGGACACGGAGGAATCGACACCGCCGGACATGCCGACGATAACCTTGCCCGCCGCGGAGGGGTGCGCGGCGGATGATCCGGCAGCGACTGGCGCAGCAACTGACATGGGCGCTCTCGACGTCATGATGGGAGTGGAATGGCGTTAAATGGGCGGGGATTATACACGATAGTGGCCGGCTGCTTCGAGCATGCTTTCGATAGGCAAGAGGGGCAGGGTCGCAACCCGATGGCGGCTGCGGTGCTTGTGACTGCGGGGCTTGTGACTGTGTTGCGGGTAATTGTGCTCGGTGACGGTATTCGTTGACTGGGCTGCCGGGGGCCCTGGTTCAGCGTTCCTGAATCACATCCAGCGGGAAGGTGCGGCCACGCTGCACGTCACGGATGCGCCGCATCACCAGCGGGCTTCGCAGGTGTCCGGCCCGCTCCAGAACCTCCAGCTCATCGAGTGTCAGCCAGTGGATGGCGAGAACGTCCCGGTCCAGATCGTTGCCCAGGTGTGCCAGCGCCATGCCGGAAAAACCGTGGCTGTGGAAGGTCAGACCATCCGGCGCGCGATAGACGTAGAGCCCCAGGTAGTCGGTGATGCCCACATGCCAGGCGGTCTCCTCGCGCACCTCGCGCTCGGCGGCGGCCTGAATGCCTTCATCGGGCTCCAGGTGGCCGGCGGGCTGATTGAAGACCGTATAAGGTCCGCCGCGATCTTCCTCGACCATCAGGAAGCGTCCGGCGCGCTCGATCACGGTGGCCACCGTGACCCTGGGTGACCAGCGACTCATCGTGACCCTCTCGGTGTCTTGGCCTTTCGACTCTTGGCCCTGGTATCGCGCTTGCCTGGGTTCTTATGCAAGTTCTTGTTCAATTGCTTGTTCAAGTTCTTGCCCCCGGTGGTTTTCGCTTTGCCGCCCTTGCCATTGGTCGTGCGCTGCGGCTTGGCGGGCGCATGCAGCGTTTCCTTACGCCATTCGCCGGGGGCCAGGCCGTCCAGGCGCCAAGCGCCGATCGCCACGCGGATCAGGCGCAGGGTGGGGTAGCCGACTTCGGCGGTCATGCGGCGCACCTGACGATTGCGGCCCTCGCTGATGGTCAGCTCAAGCCAGCGGGTGGGAATATGGCGACGCTCACGCACCGGCGGGACGCGCGGGCCGACCGGCGGCGCGTCGAGGCGACGTACCTTGGCCGGCCGGGTTGGGCCGTCATTGAGGGTCACGCCCTTGCGCAGGGCTTCCAGTGCCGTCACGTCGGGGTCTCCCTCCACCTGCACCCAATAGGTCTTGGGCTGCTTGTGCTGGGGGTGAGCGATGCGATGAATCAGTTCGCCGTCATCGCTGAGCAGCAGCAGGCCCTCGGAATCGTAGTCGAGACGCCCGGCCGGGTAGATGTTCGGCACCTTGATGATATCGGCAAGCGTCGCGCGTTGCTCCCCGTCACCGGCGCCGCGGTCGGTGAACTGGGAGAGCATGCGGAAGGGCTTGTGAAGGAGATAGATGGAGCTCATAAGCGCAAGCTTACCGGCAAGCGGGGCGTGATGGCAGGGGCGTGCCACTATTATTGCTCATGTATTGCTCATGCGCTGAGCCGGGCACGCTGATATAATGCTTCGGCTTGCTGGGAGCGCCCTCGACTCGGTCGGGGCCTGCTAAGAGTCACCTGCTGGGCGCCGATGTTCCCTGCGATACCTGGCTTTATCACCCTGCCGGGTGGGTCGCACCGAGCCTCTGAGGCGGACATCGTGATCGCGCGCTACCGATCCAGTTTCATGCCAATGCATTGACCAGAGAGATCAACGCCAACATGTCAAAAACGCCGAAGATTATCTATACGCTCACCGATGAAGCGCCGGCCCTGGCTACTTTTTCCCTGCTACCGATTATCGATGCCTACACCGACTCTGCCGGTATCAGCGTTGAGACGCGGAATATTTCCCTGGCCGGCCGCATCATCTGCCAGTTCCCGGAATATCTGAACGATGAGCAGAAGCTCGGTGACCATCTGGCGGAACTCGGTGAGCTGGCCAAGACCCCCGAAGCTAATATCATCAAGCTGCCCAATATCAGCGCCTCGCTGCCGCAGCTCAAGGCGGCCATTCGCGAGCTGCAGAGCCAGGGCTACAAGCTGCCCGACTATCCCGATGAGGCCACCAGCGACGTAGAGCGCGACATCCAGGCGCGCTATGACCGGGTCAAGGGCAGCGCTGTTAACCCGGTGTTGCGCGAAGGCAATAGCGACCGTCGCGCGCCGCAGTCGGTGAAGAGCTACGTTCGCAAGTACCCGCACCGCATGGGCAAGTGGACCGCCGACTCCCAGTCGCACGTGGCCTGCATGAGCGATGGTGACTTCTACGGCAGCGAGAAGTCCGCCACCCTGGCCGCCGATGACGTGGTCAAGATCGAGCTGGTCGGCAAGGATGGCACCACCACGGTGCTCAAGGAGAAGACTCCGGTACTGGCCGGCGAGGTGATCGATGGCTCCATGATGAGCCGCAAGGCGCTCTCCGCCTTCGTCGCCGAGCAGATCGCCGATGCCAAGCAGCAGGGCGTGCTGTTTTCCCTGCACCTCAAGGCGACCATGATGAAGGTCTCTGACCCGATCATGTTCGGCATGGTGGTCAATGAGTTTTATCGCGATGTGCTGGAGAAGCACGCCGAGGCGCTGGACGAGGTCGGCTTCGATGTCACCAACGGCATCGGTGATCTTTATGCGACCATCACCAAGCTGCCCACCGCGAAGCAGGAGGAGATCAAGGCGGATATCGAAGCGCTCTACGCCGAGCGTCCGTCCTTGGCAATGGTCGATTCCCACAAGGGCATCACCAACCTCCACGTGCCCAGCGACGTGATCATCGATGCTTCCATGCCGGCGATGATTCGTGACTCAGGCAAGATGTGGGGCGCCGACGATGCCCTGCACGATGCCAAGGCGGTGATCCCGGATCGCTGCTATGCCACCATCTATCAGGCCACCATCGACGACTGCAAGGCCAATGGTGCCTTCGATCCGACCACCATGGGCAGCGTGCCCAATGTCGGCCTGATGGCTCAGAAAGCCGAAGAGTACGGTTCCCACGACAAGACCTTCCAGATTCCTGCTGACGGCACCGTGCGCGTCACCAGCGATTCTGGCGAGGTGCTCTTCGAGCACAGCGTGGAGCAGGGTGATATCTGGCGCATGTGTCAGACCAAGGACGCCCCGATCAAGGACTGGGTCAAGCTGGCCGTGACCCGTGCCCGCGACAGTGAAACGCCGGCGGTGTTCTGGCTCGACAGCGAGCGCGCTCACGATGCACAGCTGATCAAGAAGGTCGAGACCTACCTCAAGGATCACGACACCAGTGGCCTGGATATCCGCATCATGTCTCCGGTGGATGCCATGAAGTTCAGCCTGGAGCGGATCCGTCGCGGCGAGGACACCATCTCGGTCACCGGCAACGTGCTGCGTGACTACCTCACCGACCTGTTCCCGATCATGGAGCTGGGGACCAGCGCCAAGATGCTCTCCATCGTGCCGCTGATGAACGGCGGTGGCCTGTTCGAGACCGGTGCCGGTGGCTCCGCGCCCAAGCACGTGCAGCAGCTCCTCGAGGAGAACCACCTGCGTTGGGATTCCCTGGGTGAATTCCTGGCGCTGGCCGCGTCCCTCGAGCACCTGGGCAAGACCTTCGACAACGCTCGCGCGCGGGTGCTGGCCAAGGCGCTGGACGAAGCCAACGGCAAGTTCCTCGACAGCAACAAGTCGCCGTCGCGCAAGGTCGGTGAACTCGACAACCGCGGCAGCCATTTCTACCTGGCCGTCTACTGGGCCGAGGCCCTGGCCGCCCAGGACGAGGATGCCGAGCTCAAGTCGCTATTCGGCAAGCTGGCCGATGAATTCCATGCCAAGGAGTCGGTGATCGTCGAAGAGCTCAATGCGGTACAGGGGCAGCCCGTGGACATCCAGGGCTACTACCACCCCAACATTGAGCTGACCGAGAAGGCCATGCGCCCCAGTGAGACGCTCAATGCGGCCCTGGCGCTGGTGGCCAAGGGCTAACACCCTTAGCTATCCTCGGCACGCATGTGCCTCCGGCCCTCGTCCGCCCAGCGGGCGAGGGCCCTTTACGTTCTAGGGACGCTGATAACAGCCTTAAAGAGCCCGTTGGGCAACCCTCGATGGCCAGCGCCCCTTGCAAGCGGCTCATCACGGCCGCATCTTATAACTGAACCCTCAGCGGGCCTTGGCGTCCAACCATAGTTGATGCGTTGAAGGCTCACAGGCTTGAGAGGATGGGTGACGCCTTTTATGTTCAAGATAGATGATCCTTACCAACGCAATGTCACGGCGGCGCTGGAAGCCGGCATGACCCGCCCGTCTGGGCCTCAGGAATCGGGGCCTCAGGAAGAGGGCGATGAGGATGTGACGGTCCAGCCTGCCGAACCGGAGCTAGCGCCGCCGCCGATGTTCAAGGTGGTGTTGCACAACGATGACTTCACGCCCATGGAGTTTGTGGTCGAGGTGTTGCAGACCTTCTTCAATATGGATAGCGAGAAGGCCGTGCAAGTGATGTTGGCGGTTCACACCCAGGGAAAGGCGACCTGTGGGATTTTTACCCGCGACATCGCGGAAACTAAAAGTCATCAAGTCAATCAATATGCCAAGGAGTGCCAGCACCCGTTGCTGTGCGATATCGATAGGGCCGACTGACGACTGGCAAGCTGATTGTCAGGCAAGCGGAAGACAGCCAGTGCAGGATCGGCGTGACCGGCTCGAACTCGAGCTTGCGAATCCCGAGAATGTACCCGATGGTGAAATTGCCGGCGATTGCCGGCCGACGCCCGAGGTGGCGAGAAGGGGACTGCCATGCTGAGCAAAGAACTCGAACTCACGCTGAATACGGCTTTTACCGTGGCGCGTTCCAAGCGTCATGAGTTCATGACCGTCGAACACCTGCTGTTGGCCTTGTTGGACAATGCCTCAGCGGCTGATGTGCTGCGTGCCTGCGGTGCCAATCTGGACAAGCTTCGCTCAGATCTGCAGGACTTCATCAATTCCACCACGCCGCTGATTCCCGAGGACCAGAATGATCGGGAGACTCAGCCGACTCTGGGCTTCCAGCGCGTGCTGCAACGGGCCGTTTTTCATGTACAGTCCTCCGGCAAGAGCGAGGTCACCGGCGCCAATGTGCTGGTGGCGATCTTCTCCGAGCAGGAAAGTCAGGCGGTCTACTTCCTCAAGCAGCAGAACGTGGCACGAGTGGATGCCGTCAACTATATCGCCCACGGCATTTCCAAGGTGTCCGGGCACGGTCAGTCGCCGTCGTCTTCGCCGTCTCACGATGCCGAAGAGGCCGAAGAGGGTGTCAGCGAGGGCAATACGCATCCGCTGACCGGGTATGCCACCAACCTCAACGAGCAGGCACGCCTGGGTAAGATCGATCCGCTGATCGGTCGTGATCATGAGCTCGAGCGTGTGGTGCAGATTCTCGCCCGGCGGCGCAAGAACAACCCGCTGCTGGTGGGGGAAGCCGGGGTCGGCAAGACGGCCATCGCCGAAGGGCTTGCCAAGCGCATCGTCGAGGAAGACGTGCCCGACGTGATCGCCGATGCCGTGGTCTATTCGCTGGATATGGGCGCTTTGCTTGCCGGCACCAAGTACCGTGGCGATTTCGAGAAGCGCCTGAAGAGCCTGCTGGCTGAACTCAAGAAGCAGCCCAACTCCATTCTCTTCATTGACGAGATTCATACCGTGATCGGTGCCGGTGCGGCATCCGGCGGCGTCATGGACGCGTCCAACCTGCTCAAGCCGCTGCTCTCCTCTGGCGAGCTGCGCTGTATCGGCTCGACCACCTTCCAGGAGTTCCGCGGTATCTTCGAGAAGGATCGGGCCCTGGCTCGGCGCTTCCAGAAGGTCGATGTTCCGGCACCATCGGTCGAAGACACTATCCGCATTCTCAAGGGGCTGCGTGGCCGCTTCGAAGAGCATCACAAGCTCAAGTACACCGATGGGGCGCTTGAGAGTGCTTCGAGGCTGGCCGATCGTTACATCAACGATCGCCATCTCCCGGATAAGGCCATCGACGTGATCGATGAGGCCGGCGCCCATCAGCGGCTGCTGCCGCCGGAGGTGCGGGTCGACACCATCGACGTCGATCAGGTCGAGGCGGTAGTGGCCTCCATCGCTCGGATTCCGCCGAAGAGCGTCTCGAACTCTGATCGCAAGCTGCTCGAAAACCTCGAGCGTGACCTCAAGATGCTGGTGTTCGGTCAGGACGAGGCGATCACCGGCCTGGCGGCGGCCATCAAGTTGTCGCGTGCCGGTCTCAAGTCGCCGGACAAGCCGGTGGGCAGCTTCTTGTTCAGTGGTCCCACCGGGGTCGGCAAGACCGAGGTGGCCCGGCAGCTGTCCTCGCTGATGGGGGTGGAACTGGTGCGTTTCGACATGTCCGAGTACATGGAGCGCCACACCGTATCGCGCTTGATCGGTGCACCGCCGGGATATGTCGGCTACGACCAGGGTGGCCTGCTGACCGAGGCGGTGACCAAACAGCCCCACTGCGTGCTACTGCTCGACGAGATCGAGAAGGCGCACCCGGATGTCTTCAACCTGCTGCTGCAGGTCATGGACCACGGTCGCCTGACTGACAATAACGGCCGTGAGGCGGATTTCCGTCATGTGGTGCTGATCATGACCTCGAACGCCGGAGCCGAGCAGATCTCGCGTCGCTCCATCGGCTTCAACCCGCAGGATCATTCGACTGATGGCATGGAGGTGATCCGCAAGACCTTCTCGCCGGAGTTCCGTAACCGTCTGGACGGCATCATCCCGTTCAGCTCGCTGCCCGCCGAAGTGGTGCGCAACGTGGTTGACAAGTTCCTGGTCGAACTCCAGGCACAGCTCGACGAGAAGCGGGTTCAGCTCGACGTGGACGAGGATGCCCGTGCTTGGTTAGCCGAGCGTGGCTATGATCCGGAGATGGGGGCGCGGCCTATGGCTCGCCTGATTCAGGAGAAACTCAAGAAACCGCTGGCCGAGATGATTCTGTTTGGCAACCTGGCCGACCAAGGTGGGGTCGTACACGTCACGCTTGACGAGGCTAGCAATGAGTTGCATCTCGCCACTGAAGAAGAGCTGGCGGAGCCCTGATAAAGAGCCCTGATCAAGAGCCCTGATGGTTCGAGGTAGGCGCAAGGCAATGGTTCAAGCGATAGCTTGAGCCATTGTCTGAGGCTTTTTCGACTGACACGGGCTTTGGCTGTCACGGACTTATAGCGGAGCTATAGATCCGGCAACCTATGACGTGGCAACCAATGGAATAGCCACCGCTGACATAACCACCACCGACCGGCGCCCTGTCCATTGACGGGGCGTCTTTTTGGGCCGGTCGGTTGGCGAAAGGCGTCCGAGCGTGCCCGGGATGCTTAACGCGAGCGGTAGACGATGCGGCCCTTGGACAGGTCGTAGGGAGTCAGCTCGACCTTGACCTTGTCGCCGGTAAGAATACGGATGTAGTTCTTGCGCATCTTGCCCGAGATATGGGCGGTGACTACGTGACCGTTCTCCAGCTCGACGCGGAACATGGTATTGGGCAGCGTATCGACGATGACGCCTTCCATTTCGATATGGTCTTCACGAGCCATATAGGCATTTCCTCATGATGGTTTTTTGCAAAGCGATGTGTCGACGATGACAGTGCCGGTAGCATCGCGGCCGGAACGGCCGGGATTGGGACGGCAACGTCTGTCACCGATCATCAATATAGCGCGGTATTGTGCCGTATGCCGGACGTCAAGGCAAAACATGCTAGGGGCAACGGCGAAGGGTGAGGCATCATATCGTCGGAATCGAGCGTCGCCAGTGGCTGCCATCAAGGTATTCCAGCGGCTGAAAGTAGCGCTTGTAGTCCATTTTCCTGCATTCCCGAATCCAATAGCCCAGGTAAACGTGGGGTAGGCCTTCGGCGCGGGCGCATTCGATCAGGCTCAGCACCGCAAAGGTGCCAAGCGAGCGGCGATCGAGGGTTGGGGAAGGGTCGAAGAAGGTATAGATTGCCGACAGGCCATGCCCTAACCGGTCGATGGCGGTGACGGCCACCAGTCGGCCGTCGAGGCGAAACTCCAGCAGGCGCGCATAGGCATGGTCCAGCGTCAGGAAAGTGCGGTACTGCTCGTGACTCGGCGGGAACATGTCGCCATCGGCATGGCGGGTGCGCACGTAGCGGGCATAGAGCTCATAGTGCTCCGGGTCGTAGCTGGCGCTACGCTCCTGCATGGTTAGATCGGCATTGCGGTTGATGATCTTGCGTTGGCTGCGGCTGGGAGCGAACTCGGCGACCGGAATGCGTACCGATACACAGGCGCGACAGCCTTCGCAATGAGGCCGATAGAGATGCCTGCCGCTGCGGCGGAAACCGAGCAGCGTCAGGGCGTCGTAAACACTCTGACCGGGAGATTCCTGGGGGTCCAGAAAGAGGGTGGTCGCCTCATGCTCCTCCAGGTAGCTGCAAGCATGGGGAACCGTCAGGAAGAAGCGCAGGTCTCGAACCGGGTGTTGTGGCGCGCGACTACTCACGTTCAACGGCCCCCTTCGCCAATGGTGTCATCCTCGGGGGCCTCGCGGCGCGATGTCAGTTTGCCCCTGAATGTATAGATCAAGATAGTTGATGAACGCCTGGCGAGCGATCTCACGGGCGCCCATGCTGGCAAGATGCGAGGTGTGCATCTGACAGTCGATCAGGCCACCCCCCTGTGCCTGCAGGTGACGGGCCAGATGGACCAGGGCGACCTTGGAGGCATCCGGCACACGGCTGAACATCGACTCACCGAAAAATACCCGGCCCATGCCGATACCGTAGAGACCGCCGACTAGGCAGTCGTCGCGCCAGACCTCGATCGACTGTGCATAGCCCAGCGAATGCAGAGCGACATAGGCCTCACGCATGTCATCGCTGATCCAGGTGCCCTCATCAGCCGATCGGATGGCGGCGCAGGCCTCGATGACGGCCGGAAACGCCGTGTTCCAGGTCACCTTGAAGCCCGCGTTGCGCAATCGCTTGGCCAGGCTGCGGCGAATGCGAATATCGCCTGGGAACAGCACCATACGCGGGCTGGGGCTCCACCACAGGATCGGCTGATGTTCGCTGAACCAGGGGAAGATGCCGCGCCGGTAGGCCGCGATCAGCCAGTCGGGCGTCAGCTCGCCACCCGCCGCTAGCAGGCCATTCGGCTCGTCGAGTGCCTGATGGAGCGGCGGGAATTGCACGGGAGAAGTGGGCAACCAGGGCAGCATGGCAGAAGCGGGTTCGTTGGTTAGCGGGGAAAAGAGGTGTAAAGCCCAGTGTGACGGGCTTCGCAGTCCGCCTCAAGCGTGGAGTGGCCCTGATTGGCCGGTGTCATGCGGTGATGGGGGAAGAGTGGCATGGCCCCTGTGCCCTGGCCCCAAGGCTCGGTATCATGCTGGTCGGTGTAGGACACACGAAGACGCCACAGACGGCGCAAGGGGAATGGCGACTTGAGTGTCAAGAACAAGGCGAGTAGCCGCCGCGAGGCGGCGGCCGGCGCCAAGGAGAGGGCGCGCCGCTTCGGGGTGCGACTGCAAGGAGCTGCCCGCGAGGGCGTGGTAATTCTGCTGCTGGCGGCCTGCGTTTTCCTGCTGCTGGCAATGTTCAGCTATCAGGCCTCGGACCCTGGCTGGTCACACAGCGGTCCGGATGTGACGGTGAACAACTGGATGGGCCCGGTGGGTGCCTGGCTTGCCGACGTGCTGTATTCGTTGTTCGGCGCCAGTGCTCTGTGGTGGCCGGGCATGCTGGGCTTTGCCGGCTGGCGGATGAGCCGGGTGCGTCAGGTGCACCTGCAGTGGGATACGCTGGGGCTTGCCGTGCGAACCGGCGGACTCTTCCTGCTGATGTTGGGCACCACCACTCTCGGGGCGCTGCACTTCTTCAATCCCGAAAGCGGCTTGCCCTATGCCGCTGGCGGTATCGTCGGCGAAGAGATGGTGCGCAGCCTGACGCCGCTGGTCGGTAGCCACGGCACCACACTGCTGTCACTGGTCGCGCTGCTGTGCGGTTTCCCGCCTTTCTCCGGGATCTCCTGGTTACGGGTGATGGACGAGTCCGGCCACCTGGTGCAGCGCGTGATTGGCTGGTGCCGTGATCGGTCGCTGCGTGCGCGCGAAGAAGTCGACGCCCAGCAGGCGGCTGTCGAGCCTGAGCCCGCGGAAGTCAGCGACGAAGACCATGAGGCATCACCGGGGCCTAGCTGGTGGCAGCGGCTGTGGCCCTGGAGCCGTCGTTATAGCGACGACGCAATGCCGGCCGAGGAAGCTGGGCTTCGCGAGCCGCAGTGGAATCCTGATCAGGGCACCGATATTCCCTGGGAGGTGCCCGAGCGCACGCCTTCGGCCAAACAGCCAGGTGCCGCTTACAGTGAGCAGCTGGCCCCGAAGGGTGCCCATGAGAAGGCATCACCGGGTGCCACGCCCGCCGAGGCTAATCCTACTGACCCCAGGCCCGCCCCCGAGGCCATGAAGGCGCCCCCGCTGCGGGCAGAGACGATTCCCGAGCCGGTGTTGCCGGAAGACGACGAGCCGCCCTGGACCGGCATGTCGTTGCGGGCCGAACGCGATATGCCTGCCCAGACCTCGGAAACGCCGCCTGAGCCGGCTCAAACACGGGCATCAGAACCGGTTTCAGAGGCGTCGTCGGAGCCAGTTTCAGAAACGCCTGCAGTGTCTAGGCCCGTTGATGAGGCAGCGGATCAGGATGAACGCCCCACGCCGGCCATGGCGTCTTCAGGGTCTTCGCCGCAGTCCGTGGCTCGTCATGCCCGCCGTGAGCCGATGATCAGCTGGCAGGATGCAGACTGGGACGATGACAAACCGCCTCACAGGGGTAAAGAGCGTCCGGTAGAGAGCAACAGCGAGCATGAGGAAGTGAGTAGGGACGAGAGTGAGCGCCGCAGTGAGGTTCCCGAAGTGGCGTCATCCCCCGCTCCCGTGCCGCCTCCAGTTGGGCAGCCTGCGGCGTCTGTCACATCGCCTTCTAGCTCGCCCCTGGAGCAACGAGACGAGACGGCGCACGAGCAGGCGAGACAAGCAGAGTCGGCTCAAGAAAGCTCCGTGCAGTCGAAGTCTGGCCAAGAAAGCCTTGCTCGAGATAGCGCCAGTCAATCGCCAGGTTCTGCCGCCGAGCCTCGTATCGCTAGCGCCGAGCAGGCCCGCGCGGCGGCGGATCATCCCGACGAGCCCGCGCTTTGGACCGTCGAGCACCTGCAGAACCAGCGCTCGTCAATGGATGACCTACCGGATATCGATGGGGAACTGCCCTCGCTTCGGCTGCTGACACCGGCCGAAGCCCATCAGCCCAACTACACCGAGGAGCAGCTTGCCGAGATGGCCGAGCTGCTCGAGGTCCGTTTGCGAGAGTATGGCGTCAAGGCTGAGGTGGTGCACACCTGGCCGGGGCCTGTCATCACGCGCTTCGAGATCAAGCCTGCCGCCGGGGTGAAAGTCTCCAAGATCAGCAATCTGGCCAAGGACCTGGCGCGCTCGCTGATGGTCAAGAGCGTGCGGGTGGTCGAGATCATCCCTGGGCGTCCCACCGTAGGCATCGAGATTCCCAACCCGCACCGGGCCATGATCCGCCTGCGCGAGGTCATCGACTCCGACAGCTACCAGGACGCCAATTCGCCGTTGACCATGGCCTTGGGTCAGGACATTGGCGGGGCACCGGTAGTAGCCAATCTTGGCAAGATGCCGCACCTGCTGGTGGCCGGTACCACCGGCTCGGGCAAGTCGGTGGGCGTCAACGCCATGCTGATCTCGATGCTGCTCAAGGCCACGCCCGATGAAGTGCGCATGATCATGGTCGACCCCAAGATGCTGGAGCTGTCGGTCTATGACGGCATCCCGCATCTGCTGGCGCCGGTGGTCACCGACATGAAGGAGGCCGCCAACGCCTTACGCTGGTGCGTGGCCGAAATGGAACGCCGCTACAAACTGATGGCGGCCATGGGGGTGCGCAATATCGCCGGCTTCAACGCCAAGCTCGATGAGGCCGAGCGGGCCGGCGCTCAGGTCGCCGACCCGCTATGGGAGCCGCAGCCCTGGCAGATGCATGAATCGCCGCCGGTGCTCGAGAAGCTGCCCTACATCGTGGTGGTCATCGACGAATTTGCCGACATGTTCATGATCGTCGGCAAGAAGGTCGAGGAGCTGATCGCGCGGCTGGCCCAGAAGGCCCGTGCCGCCGGCATCCATCTAATTCTCGCCACCCAGCGTCCTTCGGTGGATGTGGTGACCGGCCTGATCAAGGCCAATATTCCGACCCGCATGGCTTTCCAGGTGTCCTCGCGGATCGACTCGCGGACCATCCTCGACCAGGGGGGGGCCGAAAACCTGCTTGGCCACGGCGACATGCTCTACCTGCCCGCCGGCGCAGGCCTACCGATGCGCGTGCACGGCGCCTTCGTCGACGACGACGAGGTGCACCGAGTAGCCGAGGATTGGAAACGGCGCGGCGAGCCCGAGTACATCGACGAAATTCTCTCCGGCGGCGTATCGGCAGACGCCCTGACCGGCCTCGAGGGCGATGGTGGCAGCGGCGATGATGACGCCGAGCAGGATGCTCTTTACGACGAGGCGGTGATGTTCGTCACCGAGTCCCGCCGCGCCTCGATCTCGGCCGTGCAGCGCCGCTTCAAGATCGGCTATAACCGTGCGGCGCGCCTGGTAGAGACCATGGAGGGCGCAGGTGTGGTATCGACCATGGGCACCAACGGCTCCCGTGAAGTGCTGGCGCCGCCGCCGGTGGGCAACTGACGCCTTATCGTGATTCGACCAACCGTGCAGTAAACAAGGAAGGCGCGTTGCCGGGGCAACCCGGCAAGGCGTCACCGGTCTCAGTAGTGCACCCTCGCTGGATGCACGCGGAGACGGGATACATTTGCCGGCGATTGCCGGCCAAGGAGACGCCATGACACCGATACGCCTAGCTACCTTCGGCTTCGCCCTGATGATGCCGCTTACGGCATTGGCCGATGAAGGCGCCGAGCGCTTGACGCAGCTGCTGGAGCCGATTGATACCTATCGGGCCGACTTCGAGCAGCAGATCCTCGACGGCAGCGGCCAGCGCCTGCAGCAGGCCAGTGGCCGCATGTGGCTATCGCGTCCCGGCCGCTTCCACTGGGAGGTCGAGTCACCCTACCGCCAAGTGGTGGTCTCGGACGGTGAAGATATCTATCTGCATGACCCGGACCTGGAGCAGGTCACCGTGCAGCCGCTGGATACCCGGGTCACCCATACCCCGGCCCTGTTGCTCTCGGGCAGCGCCGATGAGCTCACCAAGAACTATGACGTCGAACGTCGCCAGCAGGGCACCGCGGAAACCTTCACCCTGGACCCACGCAGCCCCGATACGCTCTTCGAAGAGCTTCAGCTGACCTTCTACGCCGAGAAACTCGGCATGCTGCAGATGACCGACAGCACCGGTCAGCGCACCGCGATCGCCTTCGATAACGTCGAGCAGAATGCCCCCATCGATGATTCGCTCTTCACCTTCGAGATTCCCGATGGCGTCGATGTGATTCGCGAGACGCAGTAAGCGCCGACGAACAGCGAATGCCGCCGACCATATTGCCCCCGGAGTGCCTGCTCCGGGGGCGATGTCGTTTAGGGCGGGGGTCAGGTTGGCTCTTGGGTGCCGGTCGCCTGTCGCCAAACCCGGATGGCCACCAGCAGGCAGCCGACGAACAGCGCCAGACCGAAGGTGGACAGGGCGCCTTCTTGACCGAGGCGCTCCATCAAGCCGCCGGTAATGACGACCGGCACGCTGAAGCCTATGTAGGCCATCAGGAAGAAGCCGGCGCTGGCGCGGTCGGGGCGGTCGTCGGCGGTCTCGAGTACGCCGCTCAGGCCACCTAGATAGATGAACCCGTAGCAAGCACTGCTGGCGCCCAGCGCCCCCAGCAGCACGGCAAGCAGATTGCCTTCGAGGGCGCCCCAGGCGATCAGCGCATAGGTTGGCGGCAGAATGGTCAGGCCCAGGCGGACCGAGGTCGCTGGTGCCAGGAGGCGGGCGAGGGGCTGAAAGAGGACACCGCCGCTGCAGATGCCGAGCGTCACGAAGCCGGACCAGGCCGAGAGGGTGTGCCGCTCCAGCACGCCGGGCAACAGCGCGATCACCAGCCCGACGGTGGCCCAGGCTAGCAGGATCGCCGCACCGAAGGCGGCGGAGCCGTCCGGATAGGCCGGCAAGCGGATTCGCACCGCCTCGGAGGTTTTGCGGGTGTCGTCATTGAGGCGCCAAAGGCCGGCCAGAGCCAGCGAGGCCGCGATCAGATAGCCCCACAGGCTGGGCGGCGTCAGGCTGGGCTCGCGCAGCAGGCAGAGGCTGGTCAGGGCGGCGCCCAGGCCGAAGCCCAGCGAGGTGCTGGCGGTCACCCAGACCGTGGCCCTGCGACTGTCGCCGGCAGGCATCAGCGCCTGCATGAAGCCGGGCGCCGAGGCCGCCGTCAGTGCGGTGGCTATGCCCATCAGCAGCCGGGCCAGGCCCAAGGTGGTTATGCCGGGAGCGATCAGCGTCAACAGGGTGGCGGCGATACACAGGGCCAGTGCGACGGCGATCAGGGCGCGTCGACCGAATCGCTCCGGCAGGCCGCCGCCGAGCAGTAGCACCGGCAGAATGCCGAGCACATAGCAGGCGAAGGCGACGCCGGTGGCGGTTGCGCCAAGCCCATCGTGGGTGGCCAGGGCGTCGTAGTAGGGAGCCTGGAGATTGACGGCGGTAGTGATCAGGCAGAGGGCGGCGGCCAGTCGCAGTCCCGGAAGCGTCGACATGGGAGTCCTTGAGCGGATGGGTGAGCCCTCAGCCTCTCACCGTGCTCGCCACGCTATAAGGTACACTGGCGATGGGTTTCGCGGTAACGGTAGGAACATGACGCTGATGGGCATCGGAGGGCTCTCATGCGCAGGATGATCGATCCGCGAGACGCTCGGCCGCGGGTCGAGCAGCTAACGGACGGCCTTCGAGGCTGGATCGAAAAGCATGCGGTGTCGGGTGAGCGCCTGCCGTCGATTCGCCGCCTCGCGGTGAATCAGGGGGTCGGCCGTAATATGGTCATCGAGGCCTACGAGCGCCTTGTTGCATTGGGGTTTCTCGTCGCGCGCCCCGGTGCAGGCTTCTATGTGGCCGAGGGCGCCCGCGAGGTGGCGGAGCGTGAGGCCCGGGCGGGCATGGCTGACGTATCCGATGAGATGTGGCAGCAGTTCCAGCCAGAAGGCGAGCACCTGCGCCTGGGCTGTGGCTGGCTGCCCACCGCCTGGCGCGACGAGGAAGCCTTCGGCCACGCCCTGCGTCGGGTGACGCGGCAATCGATGAAGGGGCTTTTTGATTACGGTACGCCACTGGGCTCACCTGAGCTGCGCGCACTGGTGCAGGAACGGCTGCGGGGGCTATCCATCCGGGCCGATGCCAACCAGCTGCTGACCACTGCGGGTGGCAGCCAGGCGCTTGATGCCATTGTGCGCGGGCTGCTGCGCCCGGGCGATACCGTGCTGGTCGAATCCCCGGGCTACTACAACCTGCTAGGGTTGCTGCACCTGCATCGCGTCAACGTCATCGGCGTCCCCCGGAACGAAGATGGTCCCGACCCTGAATGTCTCCAGGCGCTGATAGAACGCCATGCTCCGCGGCTGTTCTTCTGCCACAGCGCATTGCATAACCCCACGGGCACCACCCTGACCGAGGCGGTCGCTCGGCGAGTGCTGGCGCTGGCCGAGCGGCACGATCTTTGGATCGTCGAGGACGATATCTATGCCGACTTCCAGGTAACGCCCACGCCGCGACTGGCCGCTATGGATGGCCTGCGGCGGGTGCTCTATGTGGGAAGCTTCTCCAAGACCTTATCCTGCTCGCTGCGGGTCGGTTTCGTTGCCGCGCCGCCTGCATGGGTCAGGACGCTGGTCGACGTCAAGATGCTCAGCACCATTGCCACCTCGCCCTTCGCCGAACAGGTGGTGGCGACCCTGTTGCACAACGGCGGCTATCGCCGGCTGGTGGAGCGGCTGCGGCCGCGCCTGGCGTGGCGTATGGATACCGCTTTGGCGTTGGTTCGCGAGGGCGGCTGGGAGACGTTCGCAACGCCCCAGGGCGGCATGTTCCTGTGGGCACGTCACCCGGCGTTCGCCTCGTCTCGTGCACTGGTAGCCACTGCGGCGAAGCGGGGTATCAGGCTGTCGCCCGGCGACGTCTTCCTGCCCGAGGCCAGCGACACGTCCTGGATTCGCCTCAATGTCGCCTACGTTGACGATGCCAGAGCGCGGGCCTTGCTCGCCGATCCGCGCTGACTCAGCCCTGCTCCTGATCGGCCTGTGCGTCGAGCTCGGCGCGCCAGTCGAGCATCTGCTTGAAGCGCTTTTCCTGGCCGTACTCGCTGGGGGCGTAGAGGCGGGTGCGCGGCGCGCCCTCCGGCCAGCAGTCATGTGACGAACCGGCCGGATAGCCGTTGGCTTCGTTATGGGCATAGCGATAGCCCTGACCGTGGCCCAGCGACTCCATCAGCTTGGTAGGAGCATTGCGCAGATAGCTCGGCACCTCGAGAGTTGGGTGTTCGGCGGCAAAGGCCTTGGCCTTCTTCCAAGCCTGGTCGATGGCATTGCTCTTGGGGGCAATGGCAAGGTGAATGGCGGCCTGGGCGATGGCACGCTGACCTTCGTAATCGCCCAGGCGCAGGTAGGCATCCCAGGCCGCCATGACCAGCGGCAGCGCCCTTGGGTCGGCATTGCCGACGTCTTCAGAGGCAATGGCCGTCAGTCGCCGGATCACATCCAGCGGGTCGCCGCCGCCCTGGGTGAACTGGGCGATGTAGAGCAGGGCCGCATCGACGCGGGAAGAGCGGATCGACTTGTGGATGGCCGAGAGCAGGTCGTAGAAGTGGTCACCCTGCTTGTCGAAGGCGCTGGCCTGATGGCCAAGGACCTCGGCCAGGCCCTCTTTTTCGAGCCGCTCGCCGTCGCCGTCAGGAAGGGTGAAGTCGCAGGCGGTTTCCAGAAGTCCCAGTGCCCGGCGGGCATCGCCACCGGCCGCATGGGCCAGTAGCTTGAGCACCTCGTCTTCTGCCTGGATGCGTCGCGCGCCAAGGCCTCGTCCGCGATCCTCCAATGCCTGGCGAAGCACCGCAAGCAGCTCCTCTTCATCGAGCGCCTTGAGTACATAGACCCGGGCCCGGGAGAGCAATGCCGAGTTGACCTCGAAGGACGGGTTCTCGGTGGTAGCGCCGATCAGCGTCAAAAGGCCCGACTCGACATGCGGCAACAGGGCATCCTGCTGGCTCTTGTTAAGGCGGTGGATCTCGTCCAGAAACAGCAGCGTGGGGCGGTTCTGTCCCTGGGCAACGCCTGCCCGCTCCACGGCGGCGCGGATATCCTTGACCCCCGCCATCACCGCCGACATGTGCTCGAGCTCGGCGCCGGATTCATTGGCCAGAATCTCCGCCAGAGTCGTTTTGCCGACCCCCGGCGGTCCCCACAGGATCATCGAACGCACGGTGGCGGTTTCGACCATGCGGCGCAGCGGCTTGCCGGGGCCGACCAGTGCCTGCTGGCCGATATAGTCGCTCAACTGGCGGGGCCGCATCCGGTAGGCCAGGGGCGCGTGCTCCTGGGCATGCTGCTGGCTGAAAAGATCCATGATAAGCGGTGTCCTGTGACGAGGAGAGTTCAGCGTCGCTTTTAGCGCTATTGTTTATATGCATATGGTTTCTAGCGCTAGGCATATCGGTGAAGGAGGCGCTAGGGTTAGATATTCTAGGCTGGCAGCAGGTGGGTCACCATAGGTGTACCCTGTTAGGCGTATCCAAACGGGGGGACCAGTATCGGGTCACTATTGAATAGCGCCCGTCACGACTATGGCGCCATGGCATCATGTGAGGACGGCATCTGCTTTCATGCTGGTTGTCCAGATCGTTGAGTGAGACATTAGCGGTCATAGATGCTTGCGCTGAAAGATTATCGAACCCGGAGACGCTCGGAGAATCCAATGACCATACAGACGTTCGCCCCGGACAGCACAGGAGGTCCCGTCATGCCGATGCTGAATCAACTGCGCCTGGACCATGCCAACATGGCACGGCTACTGCACGTGTTGCAGCTCAAACACAAGACGCTGGCGGAGGGGGAGCGGCCAGATTTTCAACTAGTGCGCGAAGTCGTCGATTATATCCTCGACTATATGGACGGTTTTACCGTGCCGCTGGAGAGGGTCTTCGGTCAGGAGTTGATGGATAAGGCACCCGAAGCCGAGGGACTCAGCGAGCGTTTGGCCGATAACTACCATGCCCTTCACGAACGCCTGATGCGCCTGTCTCACGATCTGGATATGGTGCTGATGGACGTGGCAATTCCCATGGACCGCTTCGCCGATGACCTTGGCGCCTATCTCGAGGCACACCGCGCCTACTTGCGCGACGAACGCGAAGAACTCTTCCCGTTGATTCGTGAACATTTCGATGACGATGCCATGAAAGTTCTCGCCGAATCCTTGCCCGAGGGTGCAGCAGCCAAGCTTGAAAGCCTTCAGGAAGCCTACCCGGAACTTTATGCCGAGCTTTGCGCGGCGCCGGACCCGATGGTTTGATGGACTCCTTTCCTGACAGCCGTTTAACGAGAGACCTTCGAGGAAGGCTTGAAACAGGCTTTCCGAGCTAGAATCGTCGAAGGTGGCGGCTGTCACAGGCCAACCTCGCCTATCCCACTTTCCGCCCGGCCATTTGGCCGGGCGGTGTCGTATCGGCGGCGCCATTCGGCTCGATGGGCTCGGCCCCTGGCCGGCGACTGGGGTAGAATGCCTCACTTTGCGGCGG
>CETM01090366.1_pt1 | contig 22183 bp, 22 predicted proteins | sample 361451 | NCBI WGS metagenome assembly CETM01 (sample SAMEA2622690, study PRJEB7988) | marine metagenome | isolation source: saline water (ENVO:00002010), including
ACTATATTTTGATATAGTTTGACTTCTTTAAGTTTTTCATTATCCAAAGATTTTGCTTCTATTTTTAATCCTGAGTTTTTTTTTAAAAATATGTTAATTAAATGTGTTTTTCCTGAATATTTTTCTCCACTTATGTTTAAAAAATTTTTTTCCCATTTGGGCCATGTATCTAAATACTTGTAAATATGTTTGTTACTTTTAGAAATATAAAAATCATCGTTCTTAAATGTTTTTTCATATTCAAACTTTAAAACTTTTTGATTAACATCCCTCACTTCAGCATCCATATTTTATTTTGTGTGTCAAAGTCATAATTACGATCTTTCATGGATTTTAAAAAATTACTTGGTGTTCCATTAAAGATTATTTGATAATAAATAAAATCTTTATCAAATTTTGATATATAATAATCATAAATCAAATCTGTTTCAGTTAATATTTGCTCAAAATTTGAAATTTTTGAAGTATTAGAGCTTAAAATCTTTACGTTTAAAGCTAATTTAATTGATGTATTAATTTGATTGAAATTTTTCCAATAATCTTCGTAAACAATTTTAAGCTGTTTAATTATTTCTTCTATTCCCCCTTTATCCTCAATATTTATATTAGAAAAAGATAAATTTTTTAATATTTCATTATTTGAAATAGAAATTCTCGATAATATTCTTATTTCTTTTTCATTTTTAAATATTAAAGCAATAATGGAGTCGCTTAGGTTATATTTAGTTATAATTTCTTTAAAATCATATTTTTCGATAAATTCGAATTTACTTTTTATTAAATTTAAATCTTCAAGATCTTCTGTGGGCAAAATATAGTCTATCAAATGAAATGACTCTTGAACAATATTCCAATTATCAAAAATTTTATTATTTGAAAAAACTAATAAATCCCTTCTATTTTCATCAATTACAATTGGTATAAATAAAATCTTTTTTTTTACTGGTATTGAGGGAAAAATATTTTTACTTTCAAGAAAATGAAAAACTTTTTTTTTGTTAAAAGTTACTCCTAATTTTACATAATATACTTCATCAATAAATTTTTCTTGTTTGATAGAAAACGTATCTATCATTCCCTTTATTTCATTTAATTTTGTTTGTTTAATTTTATTTTGATCTGAAGAGTTGATGATGAATAACATAAGTTCTGAAAAAGCTTTTTTAAAACCTTTGTCAATTACTTTTCTTTTATCAAAATTTATCTCAAAAGGTTGAGATATCTCAATGTTATCAATTTTAAAAGCTTTTGCCTCTACTTTTATTGTGGAAAAAAAAAATATATTTAGAGATAGAAATACAAAAAAAATATATAAGAATTTAAAATAAAAATTTTTATATTTAGATATCATATTTTAATAATAATGAAAAAAAACTTATTTACCTATAAAAAAAGTGGTGTTGATATCAAGGCAGCAGACAAATTTGTTAAATACATATCTAAGATTTCTACAAAAAAAGATGGCGGAAAAAAGTATAATAACATTGGAGGTTTTGGTTCAATTTCCAATATTCCACAAAATATTAAAAATCCACAAATTGTAGCTTGCACAGATGGGGTCGGGACAAAAATTGAAATTGCAAATATACTGAAAAAATATGATACGATTGGCATTGATCTTGTGGCAATGAGTGTTAATGATTTAATTGTCCAAGGTGCAAAACCACTTTTCTTTTTAGATTATATTTCAATAAATAAAATTGATTTTAAAAAATTAAAATTTATTTTAGGAGGGATTATAAAAGGGTGTAAAATTTCTAATTGTGAATTAGTTGGTGGAGAAACAGCTGAAATGCCTGGAACATATGAAAAGGGTAAATTTGATATTGCAGGATTTGCTGTAGGAATTGTTGATAAAAAAAAAATTTTAAATAAAAAAAAAATTAAAAAGAATAATTTAATTTTAGCTATACCTTCGAGTGGTTTACACTCCAATGGATACTCTTTAGTAAGACATTTGTTAAAAAAAAATAAAATAAATATAAATAAAAATTCGTTTTTAAAAAAGGAGTTAATTAGACCCACAAAAATATATGTAAAAGAAGTTTTAGATTTAATAGATCATAATCTTTTAAATGGAGCAGCAAATATCACTGGTGGAGGATTAGCCGATAATATAAAAAGAATCATACCTGATACTCTTTGTGCAGATATTGATCTTAATAAGATTAATCCACCTTTAATTTTCAAGTGGCTCAAAAAAAATAATATAAATGAAAAAGAAATGCTCAAAACATTTAATTGTGGTGTTGGTTTCTGTTTAATAATTAAATCAAAATATTTAAATAAAATTTCAAAATATTTTACTAATGAATTTAAACCTTACGTTATAGGTAGAATTACTAAAGGACCAACTAAAGTTAAATTAAATGAAAAAATTAATTGGTCTTAAAAAATTCTCTAAATTTTATACTGCTGTTTTTATATCTGGTACTGGAAGTAATTTAGAAAATTTAATCAAGTTTTCGTTATTAAATAAATCTCCTATTAAAGTAATTCTTGTAATATCTAGTAATACTAAAGCTAAAGGCCTTAAATTAGCAAAAAAATATAATATACCGTTTAAAACTTTCAGATTTATTAACAAAATAAAAGATGAAAAAAAGATTTTATTTTATTTAAAGAAAAATAAAATAAAAATAATTTGTCTTGCGGGTTTTATGAAAATTTTATCAGAAAATTTTATTAAAAAATTTAATGGCAAGATATTGAATATCCACCCTTCTCTTTTGCCTAAATATAAAGGGTTAAATACCCATGAAAGAACAATTAAAAATAATGAAAAATTTTCTGGATGTACAGTACACTATGTTAATTCAAAGTTGGACTCGGGAAAGATTATTCTCCAAAAGAAAATAAAAATATATAAAAAAGACACTCCTAAGACATTAGCGAAAAGGATCCTCAAACATGAGCATATAATCTATCCTAAGGCTTTAATGAAAATATTTTCTAATCATTAAAAAAAAAATCAATTTCGATTTTTGCATTTTCACTACTATCTGAACCATGCACAGAATTTTTATCAATTGAAATTCCATATTTTTTTCTAATTGTTCCTTCTTCGGCCTCTTTGGGGTTTGTGGCTCCCATCAATTTTCTATTTTCCAGAACAGCATTACTTTTTTCTAGTATCATAACAATAATTGGTCCTGATGATAAATATGAACATAAATCATTATAAAAAGGTTTTGTTTCATGAACTTTATAAAATAATTCTGCCTCTGATTTTTCAACTTGAATTTTTTTTTCTTTTACAATTTTAAAACCATTGTCTTTAAACATTTCTTTAATTTCATTTTCTAAACTTCTTTCAACTGCATCTGGTTTAATTATTGACAAAGTTTGTTCTATATTATTCATAATAATCTTCTACAAGTTGATTTAATAATCTCACTCCAAAACCTGTTGCACCTCCAGAATTAAGTGCTCCTCCATATTTTGAAAATGCCATTCCAGCTATATCTAAATGAGCCCAAGGTGTTTTATTCAAAATAAATCTTTGTAAAAATTGTGCAGCAGTTGTCGAGCCTGCACCACCCACATAATTAATATTTTGCATATCTGCATTTTTGGAATTCATTAATTTATCATAATTTTTATGAAGGGGCATTCTCCATACTTTTTCATCAACCTTATTACCTGTATCGAAAATTTGTTTTGATAATTTGTCGTCATTTGAAAATAATCCAGCATATTCAGAACCCAAAGAAACGATTATTGCACCTGTTAAAGTTGCTAAATCAATAATAAATTCAGGTTTAAATTTTTTTTCAGTATAAGTTAAAGCATCTGCTAAAACTAATCGCCCTTCAGCATCAGTGTTAAGCACCTCAATAGTTTTACCACTGTATGATTTAACAATATCACCAGGTCTTTGGGCATTTCCTCCAGGCATATTTTCTACTAAACCAACAACACCCACGGCATTTATTTTTGCTTTTCTTAAAGCTAAACTTTTCATCAACCCGACAACAACAGCTGAGCCAGCCATATCATAAGTCATATCTTCCATAAATTTTGCAGGTTTTAATGAAATTCCGCCTGTATCAAAACAAACACCCTTGCCAACAAATGCTAACGGTTTTTTTTTAGAATTTGCTCCATTCCATTCTAAAGTTACTAAATAAGACCCTCTAATACTTCCCTGGCCTACTCCTAACAACGCGTTCATACCAAGTTGTTTTAATTTTTTTTTATCAAATACTGTAACTTTTAATCCTATCTTTTTAAGTAAAATTAATCTTTTTGCATACTCATCGGGATGAAGGATATTTCCAGGTTCAGACACTAGATCTTTTGTAAAATTTATTCCTTCAATTAATGAGTCAAATCTTTTGTTTTTATTAGTATCTAATGATTTATTTTTTGAAATAATTTCAATCTCATATAATTTTTTTGTATTTTTCGATTTATATTTTCCAAAATAATATGATTTTAATTTAGTTCCATGAATAAATTGGTCTATAAAATATTTATTTTTTTTACTAAACTCTTTAAAATTATTTTCTAATAGTGATGATTTAAAAAGTTGATTTTCTTTAATAAAATTATAAAACTGAGCACCTGTCTTTTCATTTTCTGTCGATGAAGAGGTATTTTTAAGTTTTACTATTACAATTTTTTTATTTGGAACTATATTAAAAGACAGAAAGTTATTATCTTTTATTTTGTAATTTTCTACAGTTTTATTGATAACTGATGCATCTTTTGATAATGAAGTCTTACTTAATCCTAAAATTTTAAAATTTTCATCGGAAAATAAAACATAATTTATGATCTTATTTTCGACAATATTATTTCTGAAATTAACTTTAATTGTCATAATTTATAATTATAAAGAGTATAAATGAATGCTATATATTTAGAAATCTATTATTTTCAATGAAAAAATTAATATTTAGAAAATTTGCTAAAGATACATCGATTTTCTTCATAATGTTGTGCTTTGTTATAGGGCTAATTGTATGGACAATGCAGGCAGTAAATTATTTCGATTTTGTCACACAAGATGGGCATGGTTTAAAAACATATTTTTCATACATAATTTTTAATTTTCCTAAAATAATACATAGAATAATTCCATTTATATTTTTTATATCACTTTTTTACATATTGGTAGATTACGAAATGAAAAATGAATTACTTATTTATTGGACATCAGGGGTAAACAAGTTTGATTTTGCTAATAAAATTATCTTTCTCTCGTTAATTTTAACAGTTTTTCAAATATTTATAGGGAGTTTTTTTTCTCCACTATCACAATATAAAGGTCGAGAATTTTTAAAAGAATCCAATATAGATTTTTTTACTTCTCTTATTAAGGAGGGTAAATTTATTAATGCAGTAGATGGATTAACAATTTTTATCAAATCAAAAAATAAAGACGGTTCTTTCTCTGAAGTTTTTATTGATGATTCTTCAAAATTAATTTCTAAAATTATTTATGCGAAGAGTGGTGTTATTTTTGAAAATGAAAAAAAAAAAGTTTTTAAACTTTACGATGGACAGGTAATAAATAAAGACAAAAAAAAAATTAATGTTTTTAAATTTGATGAAATTGATTTCAATTTAGCAGATTATAGTAGTAACACAATTTTATCACCAAAGATTCAGGAAATGCCATCAACTCTCCTGTTAAGCTGTATATTAAAAAGATTTTCTAATATTAAAGAAAATAAAAAATTTAATTTCAAATGTAAAAATGATATGATGAATGAAGTAAATCAAGAATTATTTAAAAGATTTTACAAACCTTTATATATTCCGATACTTACGTTGATGTGTTGTTTTCTAATTATTTTCCCAAAAAATCATGTTTCATACAAAAAAAATCAAAAAATAGTATTCCTGATAACCTTTTTAATTATAATTTTTTCTGAAGCATCATTAAGATATTCGACAATTTCAAATGTAAGCACAATTATATACTTAGTAATTCCTTGGTTAATTTTTTTTTTAACATATTTAATTTTTTATAAAAGGATTAAGTATGCTTAAAACTTATCAACAACATTTAATCAAAAATTTTTTAAATAAATTTTTGATTATAAGCATAATTTTTTTAAGCTTAATAATTGTTTTAAGTATTCTCGAAGAGATTTCTTTTTTCAAAGATATTCAAACAAATTTTTTATATCCATATTTTTTAACTTTGTTAAGTAGCCCGATAACTTTGTTTGAAATTTTTCCTTTCATTTTTTTATTATCTACACAATTTCTATTTTATGGATTATTTAGAAATGAAGAATTAAACCTTCTCAAAATAAATGGTTTAAGTAATTTTCAAATAATAAAAACGCTTTTTCTGACTGCCTTTTTTATTGGAATCGTAACCGTCTTAATATTTTACAACGCAGCATCTAAATTAAAATTTATTTATACAGATTTAAAAAATAGTTTTTCAGAAGATAATAAATATTTGGCTGTTGTTAACGATAGTGGTTTATGGCTTAAAGATGAAATTAATAATACAACTTTAATCGTAAAAGCAGGTTACATTGAAGACAATTTTTTGACTGATGTTATCATTAATGAGTTTGATAATGAGTTTAATTTAAAAAAAATTATTCAATCTGAAAGAATAGATATTAGTAGTAAAAGATGGATCTTACAAAGTCCAAGGATAACTAACAACAATATCTCAAATTTAAGTTCTGAAAATTTAATTTTAGAGTCAAATTTTGATAGAGAAAAAATAAATAGTTTATTTTCTAATATCTCTACCTTAAACATATTGGAACTTTTTAGCTTAAAAAAAGATTACGAAAACTTAGGATATTCATCTGACGAGATAGTAATCCATCTACTTAAATTGAGCTCAACACCTTTACTTTATGGTATATTAACAATTTTATCTGCAGTAATAATGTTCAACTTTAGAAGAGATAAGTCCTTATTTTATCATGTTATTTTGGGTATTTTGATGTCTGTTATCATTTACTATATAAATTTCATGTTTACTTCCCTAGGAAATAACGGAAAAATACCAATAATTTCCTCTATTTATTTACCTATATTATTTATTTCCATATTTGCAATCATAGGTTTAATTAGGGTTAATGAAAAATAATTTATTAAAATTTTTTCTATTATTTCTTTTTCTCTGTAATTTCTCATATGCAGAACAATTCAAATTTGAAACCTCAGAAATAGAAATCATCGAAAGTGGAAATTTAACTTACGCAAAAAATGGTAAGGTAATTTCCGTAGATGGTAATCTTGAAATTCAGGCGCAAGAATTTGAATATAATAAAAAACTCAATATATTAAAAGCGTTTAATGGGATTACCTTTTTCAAATTAGAAAATTTAGAAATAGAATTTGATGAAATCGTTTTAGATCAAACAAATCTTATAACAATTGCAAAAAATAACGTAAAAATTACTGATTTTAATAAGCAGATTTCAATTCAAACAGATTTTTTATCCTTTAATAAAAAAAAAAATATTCTTGAATCAAAAAGTCAATCAATACTAAAAGACGATAAAAATAATACTCTCAAAGCAGATATTTTTGAATATAATCTTGATGATAGTATCTTAAAACTTAAAAATGTATTTTTGAGTGATTTTAATGAAAATAATTTTCAAATTGAAACTGCTTTTTTAAACACTTCAACAAATCAATTAATTGGAAAAGATATAATAATCAATCTAAATAATAAATCTTTCAATCAAGAAAATGATCCTAGAATTAAAGGTAAAAGTATTGTTTATAATGAAGGATTTACTGAGGTGACAAAAGGAATATTTACTACTTGTAAAAAAACAGACAAATGTCCTCCTTGGCAACTTTCTGCTGAAAAAATTCAACATGACTCAAAAAAAGAAATTATCAATTATAAAAATGCATTACTTAAAGTTTATGATATTCCAGTTATGTATTTTCCAAAATTTTTCCATCCTGATCCTAATGTGAAAAGAAAGTCAGGTTTTCTTATTCCAACTATAAAAAACTCAGCGAATACAACAAATTATTTTAGTATTCCATATTTCTCAGTTATAAGTCAAAATAAAGATTTAACTTTTACCCCGCGCTTATATTCAAACAATGACTTTTTATTACAGACTGAATATAGACAAGAAAATGAATTTAGCAGTCATGTAAGTGATTTTAGTTTATTTAATCAAAAAGAAGATACTAAATCTCACTTCTATTATAAATATAATAAATATATAAATTTTGCTAATTTTGATGAAGGTAACATCAAATTAAAAATAGAAAAAACATCAAATGATACTTATTTGAGAAAAAGTAAATTATCTTCTCCACTTTTTAGAAGTTTAAATGTTTTAGAAAATACTTTTGGAATTAACTTATCAACAGACAAGGTTTCATTTGACTCGGAATTCATAATTTATGAAGACCTTGACAAAGAAAAAAATAGCGATAGATACGAGTTTGTTTTACCAAAATTTGATATTACAAAAAAAATTGATAACTTTACAAATTTAGCTGGAAATTTTTTATTTAAATCAAATAATTTAATTAGAAGTTATGACACAAACATTTTAGAGAAAATAAATATAAATAATTTTATTTTCAACTCAGTGCCTTTATTTTCTAATTCAGGTTTTGAAAACAATTACGAATTTATCATAAAGAATATTAATTCTGATACAAAAAATTCAAGTTCATATAAAAAAGATGAAAATTTTTATTTATCAGGTCTATTTCAATATAATTCATCATTTCCACTAGTAAAAAATACTGAAGACCATCTTAATATCTTAAAACCAAAATTAGCATTAAAAATAGCTCCTAACTATACAAAAGATATTAGTCAAAACACAGGTAATAGATTGGATACAAGTAACATTTATAATCTTGACCGACTATCATCAAATGATGTTTTGGAGGGAGGTGTGTCTTTAACATTTGGTAACGATTTTTCTATATTAGATAATAATTCATCCAAAGAATTATTTAGCATAAAATTGGCAAACAATTTAAGACTTGAAGAAAACGAAGACTTACCTCGAAGGAACCAATTAAACTCAAAAAACTCAAATTTTTTTGGTGAAATAGTATTTAGTCCAAATGATATAATAACTACGAAATATAATGCTTCTACTAAAAATAATTTAACTGATATCAATTATGAAAACTTAATAGCAGAGATTAGTTTAAATAACTTTGTTACCACTTTTGACTATATAAATGAAAATAATACGCTAAATAACAACTCATACTTATCGAGTACTTTAAAATTTAACTTAAATGAGTCTAATAATATTCAATTTTTAACAAGAGAAAATAAATCATCGAATTTAACAGAATATTATAACTTAATATACCAATACAAGAATGACTGTTTGGCAGCCTCTATTGAATACAATAAAGATTATTACGATGATAGAGATATAAAACCTGAGGAAAATATTTTCCTAAAATTAACTATAATTCCTTTTGGGCAAACAAGTAGCCCTAATTTAAAAGAGTAATGTTTAAAAGATTTTTTGTATTTATAATATTTAGTATTTTTTTATTCACAAGCTCAGTTTCTAAATCAGATGTAAATATCGTTATCAAAATCGATGAAAATATAATAACTAATTACGACATTTTAAATGAGGCAACCTATTTACGAATATTAAATCCAAACTTAAAAGAGTTAGATAATGAAAGTATACTTAAATTATCAAAAGAATCTCTTATCAGAGAAATAATTAAAAAAAATGAAATAGAAAAAGTTTTTGATTTTTCATTAGACAATCCATTTGTGAATGATTACCTAAAAAGTCTTTATACCAAATTAAATTTTGATAATGAAAGTGACTTCAATGATTATATTCTTAATTCATCAGATTATTCTATAGATGATGTAAAAGAAAAGCTTAAAATTGAAATTGCATGGAATGAATTAATTTTCTTTAAGTATAAAAATCAAATAAATATCGATAAAGAAAAATTAAGACTTAAAGTAAATCAATTAAAAAACAATATGATTAAAGAATATAGGTTATCTGAGATAGTTTTTATCAAAAGAAAAAATGAAAATTTAAAAGATTTAGTGAGCTTGATTAAATCAAATATATTAGAAATAGGATTTAATAATACTGCTAACATATTCAGTATATCTGATAGTGCAAAATTTGGAGGTAATATTGGTTGGATTGATGAAAAAAATTTATCAGGATTACTTTTAGAAAACTTAAAAAAAATTTCTGTTGGCCAACATACAGATGTTATTAAAATAGGTAATAATTTTATAATTATTAAAATTGAGGAAATAAGAGAAACAAAAGCTTTTATTGATAAAGAAGAAGAGTTAGAGAAAATGGTTAAATTTGAAACAAATAAACAATTAAATCAATTTTCTAGAATTTTTTTTGATAAATCTAAAATAAATTACAAAATTTATGAAAAATAGACCAATATTAATAGTGTCAGGCGACCCAAAGAGTATTTTTTTTGAAATATTCATAAAATCTATAAAATATAATTCTTTTAAATGCCCTTTAATATTAATTTCATCATCAAAATTATTAAAACTTAATTTGAAAAGATTTAAATGTAGTAAAAATATTAGATTTTTGAATAAAAATTTTTTATATAATTATAAGCTTAATAATAAAAAAATTAATTTAATAAATATTGATTATAAAACCTCAAAAAATTTAGCAAAAAATAGATTTAATACTAATACCTACATTAAAGATTGTTTTGAGACTGCTTTTAATATACTAAAATCTGGTTATTCAAATAAATTAGTTAATGGACCTGTAAATAAATCAACATTTCTCAATAAAAAATTTCTAGGCTTAACAGAATATATTTCAAGCAAATTTAAAATAAATAACACTGCTATGTTAATCTATAATAAAGATTTATCAGTATGCCCTTTGACAACACATTTACCATTAAGATTGGTTTCCAATAAAATAAATAAAAAACTTATTGAAGAAAAAATTAGATTAATAAATATATTTTACATGAAATTCAAAGGTTTTAAACCAAAAATAGCAGTTTCAGGTTTAAATCCGCATTGCGAAAGTATTCTAAAATTTAATGAAGATGATAAAATTATAAAGCCAACTTTAGAATATTTAAAAAAAAAAGGGTTTAATGTTCATGGTCCTTTTTCTGCTGATACAATTTTTTTAAAACAAAATAGAATTAAGTATAATGTAATTTTGGGAATGTATCATGATCAAGTCCTTACACCAATTAAAACACTTAAAGAATATGATGCTATTAACATCACTTTGGGTTTACCTTTCTTTAGAATTTCACCTGATCATGGTCCAAATGAAAAAATGATAAACAAAAATTTATCAAATCCTTTAAGTTTAATAAGATCATTAAAATTTTTAGATAATCAGTGATAAAAGCAAAAAAAAGTTTAGGACAAAATTTTTTAATTGATCAAAATATTATAAATAAGATAACAAGCTTAATTGAAATTAGGAATAAATCTATTTTAGAGGTGGGTCCTGGTACTGGGAATCTCACATCTTCAATACTAAAAAAGAAACCAAAAAAAATTTATGTTGTGGAAAAAGATAATAATCTTGCTTTAAAATTAAAAAAAGAATTTAAAGATCAAATAATAATGATAAATGACGATATATTAAATTTAAATGAAAATTTAATCTCTAATGAGCAATTAATTGTTTTTGGAAATTTACCTTATAATATTTCAACTGAAATTTTGTGTAAATGGATCTTAAATTTAAACAATCAAAATATTTGGTTTAGCAATCTAATATTAATGTTTCAAAAGGAGGTCGCGGATAGAATAATCTCTAAATATAATAATTCAAATTATGGTAGATTATCCATATTAGCTAATTGGAAATTGAAGATAAAAAAAGTTACTGATATTAAACCAAACAGCTTCTCTCCTTCACCAAAAGTAGATAGTTCATTGCTTTTTTTTTCTTTTAAAGAAAATTTTTCATCTTTAAAAAATCCACATAATTTGGAAAAAATCACAAGAATATTTTTTAATCACAGAAGAAAAATGATAAAAAAACCCTATTTCTCTTTATTTCCAAATGATAATGTTTCTAAAAAACTGAAATTAGATTTAAATTTAAGGCCTCAAAATTTAGATTTTGAAGTTTATTATAATCTAGCAAATGAATATGAAAAATTAAGAAGTTAGCTTTTCGACATGATGTCTAATATAATCTGAGTCATAATCTTTAGAACCATCATTTATTTCTGCATTAATTAGTTGAAAAATTTTAGAATAACATTTTTCTAAGTTCTCATTTATAACAACATAGTCATAGTTAATCCAATGTAACACATCTCTACCAAATTGTTTCATTCTTTCATCAACTATTAATTTATCTTTCATGTCTCTGTTTGATAATCTATCAAACAAGACTTCTTTACTTGGAGGTAAAATGAAAAATGTTATCAACTTATAATCAAGCTTTTTATTTTTAATCTGATCTGCACCCTGCCAATCAATATCAAATAGAACATTTTTACCTTTATTTAGTTTATCTATAACTGGAGTTCTTGTAGTACCATAAAAATTATTAAAAACTTTCGCATATTCTAAAAATTCTTCATTTTTAATTAGTCTTTCGAATTTTTCTTTTGAAACAAAATAATAATCTTTGTTTGGAATTTCGTTAATTCTAGGTTTGCGCGTTGTGTGAGAAATTGAAACCTCAAAATTTTTTAATCTCGAGAGTAAACTGACAAGAGTTGTTTTTCCTGCTCCAGAGGGAGAGGACAAAATAATCATTACCCCATCTTTTTCAGCGGGCATCAAAAATTAGTTAGCTTTTCCTTCAATAAATTTTACAGCGTCACCTACAGTTAAAATTTTTTCAGCTTCGCTATCAGAAATTTCTGATCCAAACTCTTCCTCAAAAGCCATAACTAACTCAACTGTATCCAAACTATCTGCACCTAAGTCATCAATGAAACTAGATTCCTCAGTTACTTTAGCCTCGTCAATACCTAAGTGATCTGCTACTATTTTTTTTACTTTACTTGAAACATCTTCTGACATATTGATCCTTTATTGTTTTAAATTCTTAATAGTTCAAAAACCCGGTTTGTCAAGCCATATACATGCCTCCATTGACATGCAAAGTCTCTCCATTAATGTAATCTGACTGATTTGAGACTAAAAAACTAACAGCATTAGCGATATCCTTTGGCTCCCCTAATCTTGCTGATGGAATTTTTGAAATTATAATTTCTTTAAATTTGTCATCAATTTTATCAGTCATAGCTGTTTTTATAAAACCAGGTGAAACGCAATTAATATTGATATTTTTTTTTGCGTATTCTATTGCTAAACTTTTTGACATAGCAATAATACCAGCTTTAGATGCAGTATAGTTTGATTGTCCTAAATTTCCTGTATGACCAACGACAGAAGTTATATTGACAATTTTTCCCGATTTATTTTTAAGCATCTTTTTAATTGCATATTTTGATAATAAAAAAGTAGAAGTTAAATTTATATCAATTACTTTTTTCCATTCATCAATGCTCATTCTAATTGCTAAATTATCTTGTGTAACACCTGCATTATTTACTAAACAATGCAAATCTCCTCCTAATTCTTTTGATGCGTTATCTATAAATTCTTCAGCTTTATCAGTTTGAGAAATATCAAATTTTAATATTTTTATTTTATCAAATTTTGACTTTAATTCTTCAAGCTTTTCTTTTCTTGTGCCAGAAGCTAAAATATTTGCACCATTTAAATACAAATTTTCTACAATTGAGTTACCAATACCGCCTGATGCACCAGTCACGATAATATTCTTATTTTTTAGATCATTCATAATTTTATTTCTTTTATATCATTCTCATTGTTAATTGTATTTATTTTAACTTCTTTATTTATTCTTTTAACTAATCCTGATAATACTTTTCCAGGGCCTATTTCTATAAAATGGTTTACACCCTTGTTTATCATATTTACGATACTTTCTCTCCATCTAACTCTACTTTCAATTTGATCAACTAATAATTTTTTAAGCTCCTCTTTATCTAATATTTCTTGAGCAGTAACATTTGAAATAAGTTTATTTTTCCCCTCTTTAAAATCTAATTTAAAAATTTCTTTTTTCATGATCTCTGTTGCTTTATTCATTAAATTACAGTGGAAGGGTGCACTTACTGGCAATTTGATATTTTTTATATTATTTGATTTTAAAATAGTTGTTAATTTACTTAAATCATCATTTTTACCACTTATAACCAATTGACCTTCAGAATTATCATTTGCGATTTGAATTCTTAAATTTTCATTATCTAATAAAATTTTTTCAATAATATTTACTTTTGAACCTAAGATTGCAATCATTCCTCCCTCCCCTTTAGGAACAGCATTTTGCATTGCATCTCCTCTTACTCTTAAAAGTTTAATTGTATCCGAAAAGCTTAGATATTCGGCAGATGATAAAGCAGAATACTCTCCTAAAGAATGGCCAGCAAAATATTTTGCTTGATAAAGGTTTATGTTAAATTCTTTAATAATTACACTGAAAATTGAGTAACTAATCAAAAATATTGCTGGTTGAGTATTGGCTGTAAGATTTAATTCATCTTTTGGTCCTTCTAATATAATTTTTGACAAAGAAATTCCGAGAATATTATCTGCTTCTTTAAATAAACCTTTAACGATATCATATTTATCAAATAATTCTTTTCCCATCCCTATAATTTGAGATCCTTGACCAGGAAAAATTACTGAAAACATCTGAAAAACCTATTTTTTTATCCTTTTTGCTATTGTAATTGAGAAATTATAATAGTATATCCTCACTTTTTATTAAAGAACTTAAATGAATTTATACGAACACACAATTATAGCTAGACAAGACACTTCTCCAAGTGAAATAAAGCAATTGATAGAAAAATATTCAAAAATTATTGAAAAAAATGACGGTAAAATAGTAAAGACAGAAAACTGGGGTCTTTTAAATCTTACATATTTAATTAAAAAAAATAAAAAAGGAAGTTATATTCATTTTAAATTTGAAGGTAAGGGTGATGTTATAGAAGAGTTGGAAAAAAATGAATCTATTGATAAAAAACTTTTAAGATATCTTACAATTAGAGTTAAACAATTTGATTTAGATACAAATTATTTCTCAAAAAAAGATGAAAGTGAAAAAAAAGAAACTATTAAAAATTAATTATGCCAAAAAAAACAAGTGGAAATAAAAGAAACAAGCAAAGTAATTTTGCAAAACTAAGTATATTTCAACCTAATAAATATAAATTTAAAAAAAATTGTCCTTTATCAATAAAAGGTGCCCCAAAAATTGATTATAAAAATATTAAACTTTTAAAAAAATACGTTTCAGAAAATGGAAAAATTTTACCATCAAGGATTACTAATATAAGTCAAAAGAAACAAAGAGAGCTTTCTTTGTCAATTAAAAGAGCTAGAAATTTAGCATTAATATAAATTTTTAAATGAAAGTAATATTACTAGAAAATATAAAAAGAATTGGCTCAATTGGAGAGATTATTGATGTTAAAAGAGGCTTTGCTAGAAATTTTTTAATTTCAAATAAAAAAGCTTTATACGCATCTAAAGAAAATATTTCCCAGGTAGAAAAAATTAAATTAGATCTATCTAAAAAAGACAACGAGAGAAAAAAAGAAGCAAAGCTAATTTTTGAAAAAATTAACAAAAAAGAATATTTTGTAAAAAAACTGAGTACTGAAAATAAAGAATTGTACGGCTCTGTAAAACCAACAGAAATCTCAAAGTTAATTCTTGAAGCTGATAAAATAGAAATAAAACCATCAATGATACAACCAGTTAAAGAGATTAAAACTCTAGGGAAATTCAAAGTCAAGGTCTCTCTTCACTCAGAAGTTGATGCTGAGATAAATATTGTTGTAGAGTCGGCTGAAAGTATCCAATAGTTATACAAAATTTTCCCCAACTATTTTTTTAAATTTTTAGTTTTTCAGTTTTGTTATATATTTAATTTATGGATTCTAACTTAAGTATAGTAAAAGATAAATTCAAAGAACTTCCAAACAATATAGAGGCAGAACAGGCTGTTATAGGTTCAATATTAGTTACAAATGAAATTTTTGATGAAATTAACACTATAATTTCTAGTGCAAATTTTTATGATCCAATGCATCAAAAAATATTCGGTGCAATAGAAAATCTTATTTATAAAGGAATGCTTGCTAATCCAATTACTTTAAAAAATTATTTTGAAGATGAGAAAGATGATTTAAATGTACCAGAATATTTAGTTAAAATTACAAAATTTTCTACTTCTACAAGGCAAGCTATAGAGTATTCAAAAATAATCTATGACATGTTTGTAAGAAGAGAGCTTATAAAAATTTCTGAACAAACAATAGATACTGCAAAATTAAATGACATTAATACAAATGGACAAGATATTATTGAAAATTCTGAAAAACTTTTATTTGATCTTGCTGAAAAAGGTTCATTTAATTCTTCACTAACAAAATTTGATGAGGCTATGAGACAAACAATTGAAATGGCCACAGCTGCGTATAAAAATGAGGAAGGTATTGTTGGAGTACCTACAGGACTTAGAGATTTAGACGATAGGTTAGGTGGTTTGCACCAATCTGATCTAATTATTATCGCTGGTCGTCCCTCAATGGGTAAAACTTCATTGGCAACTAATATCGCTTTTAATGCTGCCAAAAAAATCCAAGAAAACGGAAAAAAATCTACAATCGCTTTTTTTTCTTTAGAAATGTCATCTGAACAATTATCAACCAGAATTTTAGCAGAGCAATCTAGAATTAGATCTAATGATATTAGAAGAGGAAAAATTTCTGATGAGCAGTTTGATAAGTTTTTGGAAACATCAAAAGATATATCTGAATTACCGCTCTATATAGATGAAACCCCAGCAATTAGTATTGCTGCAATGAGTAACAGAGCTCGAAGAATAAAAAGACTATTTGGTTTAGATATGATTATCATCGATTATATTCAATTAATGAGAGGAACTTCTTTTAATAAAGATGGAAGAGTTCAAGAAATTTCTCAAATTACACAAGGACTTAAAGCTATAGCAAAAGAACTTGCAATTCCTGTTGTTGCTTTATCTCAATTGTCAAGACAAGTTGAACAAAGAGATGATCATAAACCTCAATTATCAGATTTAAGAGAGTCGGGTTCTATTGAACAAGATGCTGATGTAGTAATGTTTGTTTACAGAGAAGGATATTATTTACAAAGAAAAGAACCAAGAGAGGCAACTGTAGAACACGCAGAATGGCAAGCTAAAATGAATGAAGTGGCACATTTAGCAGAGATCATTATTGGAAAACAAAGACATGGTCCTGTTGGTAAAATTCTTTTAGAATTTGAGGAACAATTTACTAAATTTAAAGATACTCAAAATAACTAAATTCCAATATAAAAGGTTAAATGATAGTTCAATTTTATCAAAACATAATATTAAAGAATCCTAAGTCAGTTTTATTAATTTTAATATTAGCTTTAATTAGTTTTGGATACTTTTCAAAAGATTTTAGATTAGATGCTTCATCAGAAACCTTGTTAATAGAAGGTGATCCAGATTTAAAATATTTAAAAGAAATATCTAATAGATATGGTTCAAAAGAATTCTTAATTTTAACTTATACACCAAAAGATGGTATGATCACTGATACTTCAATTAATAATCTTTTAAGTCTCAAATATAAAATTCAGAGTTTGGATTGGGTTCATAACGTAATTACCTTACTTGATATCCCTCTATTGGATAATTCAGAAGCTCCACTTCAAGAAAGACTTGAAAAATTTAAGACTCTAAAAGATGAAGGTGTTGATAGAAATAGAGGTTTTAGAGAAATAATTAGTAGCCCAGTATTTAGGAACTTTGTGATTAGTGAAGATGGTAAAACAAGTGGTATTATAGTTTATTTAAAAGAAAATGATTCAATAATTGACATTGAAAAAAAATCAAAAAAAGAAATTGAAATCTATAAAGATAAAATAAAAAAACAAAATCATAAAAATATTCTTGAAATCAGGGATGTGATAAAAAGTTATGAAGATATTGGAAAAATACATTTGGGTGGAATACCTATGATTGCCGATGATATGATGACTTTTATAAAAAGTGATATAGTGGTTTTTGGATTTGGTGTTTTTCTATTTATAATAGCAACTTTGTGGTACGTTTTTAGAAAACTGATATGGATTATAGTGCCAATATGTAGTTGTTTTTTCTCTGTAATAATTATGACAGGACTTCTTGGTTTGCTAGGATGGAAAGTTACAGTTATATCATCAAACTTTATTGCTTTAATGCTCATACTAACAATGGCTATGAATATTCATATGAGTACACGTTTTTTACAATTAACAGAAAACTTTCCAGATAAAAGTATTTTAGACTTACTACTTTTGACTACTCAAAAAATGTTTTGGCCAATTTTATATACAGTTCTGACAACTATAATTGCATTTCTATCTTTAATATTTAGTGAAATTAAACCAATCATAGATTTTGGCTGGATGATGACTATGGGTTTATTGACCTCTTTTATAATAACCTTTTTATTGTTACCAACTTTAATTAATTTTGTGCCTAAAGAAAATATTTCTTTAAATGAGTATAAAGATTCAAAAATAACTTCTTTTTTTTCAAAAACTTCTCAAAATTATCAAAATTCAATTTTTTTTGTGACTGGAATAATTATTATTTTAAGTTTAATTGGAATAAGCCGTCTTGAAGTTGAAAATAGTTTCATCAATTATTTTAATAAAAATACAGAAATCTATAAGGGCATGAAACTCATTGATGAAAAATTAGGAGGAACCACACCTCTAGAGGTTATTATAAAATTTCCAGAGAAGAACAACAGTGAAAATTTAGACGATGAATTCGATGATTGGGGTGATAATAATGATGAAAATGATGAAAAATATTGGTTTACTAAAGATAAAATTGATAAAATTGCATCAGTACATAATTACTTAGATAGTTTACCGCAAGTTGGTAAGGTTTTGTCATTTTCATCAATAATTGATGTTGCTACTATGCTTAATAACAATAAACCTTTAGGAACTTTGGAAATGGGTGTACTTTACTCAAAAATCCCTGAAACTATTAAAAAAGAAATAATAGATCCATACATATCTATAAAGGATAATGAAGCAAGAATTAATTTAAGAATAATTGACTCTCAAGAAAACCTTAGAAGAAATGATTTGATAAAAAAAATAAATTACGATCTTAAAAATAAATTAGAATTAGATGAAAAAGAATATAAACTTGCTGGTGTTTTAATTTTATTTAATAACTTACTTCAGAGTTTATTCAAATCTCAAATTTTAACTCTTGGATTAGTAATGATTGGTATATTCTCTATGTTTTTAATTCTTTTTAAAAATATTAAATTATCATTAATTGGTGTTATCCCAAATTTTATAGCTGCATTCTTTATTCTAGGAATCATCGGTCTATTAAGAATTCCTTTAGACATGATGACGATAACAATCGCAGCAATTACCATAGGTATAGCTGTTGATAATAGTATTCACTATATTTATCGATTTAAAGAGGAATATAGTAATTATAATGACTACAATAAAACACTAGAAAAATGTCATGCGACTGTGGGTAAAGCAATTTTGAATACGTCCATAACAATAGTGTTTGGTTTTTCAATTTTAGTTTTGTCTAAATTTATTCCTACTATTTATTTTGGAATTTTTACAGGTATTGCCATGTTACTTGCTATGATATCAGTTCTTACTTTGTTACCAACTTTGTTATTAAAGATTAAGCCTTTTGGAAATTAGACGTTGATGTTTGAAACATTAAAAGAATTTTTTAATTCGATATCAATAGTAGATTTGATTTATTTGGTACTTACATTTTTGTCCTTAATTAAATGTTATAACAAAGGATTTATATTAAGTGTATTGGCAATGGCTAAATGGTTATTGGCCTATATAATAACCTTAATCATTTTTCCAAGAGTAAAACCCTATGTTGAGGATATTATTGATAATGACTATATTCTAGATATTAGTCTAGGTATTGGTATTTTTATAATAGTAATTTTTTTCGTTCTACTAATTAATAAAGGAATTAGTAAAGCAATAAGATATACAGGTCTAGGTAGTTTAGATACTATTTTTGGATTCTTTTTTGGATTCGTAAGGTCATACGTTATTGCAGTTTGTATATTTTCAGGAATTCATATTGTTTATAATTATGATAAATGGCCAGTAAATTTAGACAAATCATACATCTTTCCATATCTTGAAAAAGGTAGTAATTATTTATTGAAAGAATTTCCAAATGAAAAAACATATCAAGATTCAAAAGAAAAAATTAATGAACTTTAATCCAAAACTTAAAGAAGAATGTGGTGTATTTGGAATAAGTAATGCTAAAGATGCATCTGCTTTAACTGCTCTTGGACTTCATGCCTTACAGCACAGAGGTCAAGAAGGTTGTGGAATAGTTACCTTTGACGGAAAAAATTATTACTCTGAAAAAAGATTTGGGCTAGTTGGAGATAATTTTAATAAGGAAAAGATTTTAAAAAAGCTACAAGGTAATTATGCAATAGGTCACAATCGATATAGTACTACTGGAGAAAATACGTTAAGGAACATACAGCCTTTTTTTGCTGATACTAACGCGGGAGGGATAGGTGTTGCTCATAACGGAAATCTAACAAATTCTATTACATTAAGAAATAAACTTGTTGAAGAAGGTGCTATTTTCCACACCACTTCTGATACAGAGACTATCGTTCAACTAATAGCAAAATCAAAAAGAAAAAAAACTATAGATAAAATCGTTGATGCTATTTTTCAGATTCAAGGTGGTTATGCTCTAGTAATGTTAACTCAAAATTCTCTCATTGGAGTAAGAGATCCTTATGGAATAAGGCCATTGGTAATTGGTAAACTTAATAAAAGCTACGTTCTATCATCTGAAACTTGTGCACTAGATATTATAGGGGCAAAATTCATTAGAGAGGTTGAAAATGGTGAAATAGTATTAATTGAAAATGAGGATATAAAAAGTATAAAACCATTTCCACCTAAAAAGATAAAACCTTGTGTTTTTGAATATATATACTTTTCAAGACCAGATAGTATCCTGAATGGTAAAAGTGCATATGAGCACAGAAAAAATCTTGGGATTGAACTTGCAAGAGAAAATAATTTAGATGCTGACATAATTGTTCCTGTGCCTGACTCCGGAAATGCTGCGGCTCTAGGTTTTGCCCAACACCTCAAAATGAATTTTGAATTAGGGCTTATAAGAAATCATTACGTTGGAAGAACTTTTATTGAGCCAAGTCAAAAAATAAGAAGTTTAGGAGTAAAGCTGAAATTAAACGCAAATGAGTCAACTATAAAAGGTAAAAAAATAATTCTTATAGATGACTCATTAGTAAGAGGTACAACATCATATAAAATAATTAAAATGTTATATGATGCTGGTGCTAAAGAAGTTCACCTTAAAATTGCTTGTCCAGAGATCAGATATCCTGACTTTTATGGCGTTGATACTCCAACTAAAAAAGAGCTTCTTGCTGCTAATAAAACAAATAATGAAATATGTAAATATATAGGTGCAGAGTCTTTGGACTTTTTATCTTTAGAAGGATTATATAAAGCTATAGGATTTGGAAAAAGAAACGACAACTATCCTCAATTAACCGATCATTATTTTACTGGTGATTATCCAGTTAAACCTATCGATGAACTCGGCGACAATAAAGTCACTCAACTTTCATTATTAAATAATGCATTAAATAACTAGTTTATGAAGAAAGTAAGTTTTACAGAAATGAAAAAGGGTACAAAAGAAGATTATCTTTTCCTCGATAGGCACGAAAAAAATTTTGCAAGTAAAACTGCCGACAGAATATTAAATTTCATGTCAAACTTGACAGAAACTCTTGAGGGTTATCAGGTCTCAAGACTAGAACACTCACTTCAAAGTGCTACTAGAGCTTATAACAATGGTGAAAGTGAAGAAATGGTTGTTGCTGCTTTGCTTCATGATATTGGAGATGAATTAGCTCCAATGAATCATTCAGAATATGCAGCAGCAATTTTAAAACCCTATGTTTCTAAAAAAACTCATTGGATAATTGAAAAGCATGGAGAATTCCAAATGTTTTATTACGCACATCATTTAGGTGGTGATAAAAACAAAAGAGATAAATATAAAGGTCATAAATATTATCAAGATAC
>CETM01027748.1_pt1 | contig 22176 bp, 15 predicted proteins | sample 361451 | NCBI WGS metagenome assembly CETM01 (sample SAMEA2622690, study PRJEB7988) | marine metagenome | isolation source: saline water (ENVO:00002010), including
CGTGACTTTACGTAGGCGACTTTCAGGAGAATTAATTAAGCGATGCGCCAGAATCGGGGCGACAATGAATTTGACATCATCCGGAAGGACATAGTCACGCCCACGCAAGGCTGCCATAGCCTGGCTGCCTCGAAATAAAGCAATCGAACCACGCGGGCTGGCACCTAAAGTAAGATCTTCATGGTCGCGAGTGGCATGGACGATTTCCATGATGTACTGACGCACCTTGTCGTCCATATGGACATCTCGAACCGCCTGTTGGCAGGCGATGATTTCGGCAGCAGAGACTACCTCGCCAATCGTCTCCAGTGGGTGTTTGTGCTGCAACATACTGAGCATTTTCAATTCCTCTTCCATGCTGGGATAACCAAGCTGGAATTTCATCAGAAAACGGTCAAGCTGTGCTTCGGGTAAGGGAAACGTGCCTTCATGATCGACCGGGTTTTGAGTGGCGATGACCAGGAAGGGGGGCGTTAAATCATGCGAACGTCCGTCCACGGTGACTTTGCTTTCGGCCATTGCTTCCAGTAATGCCGCCTGAGTTCGTGGCGTGGCCCGGTTGATTTCATCGGCCAGCACGAGTTGTCCAAAAATTGGCCCCGGACGAAACTCAAATTCAGTCGTCTTGGGATTGAAAATGGACGCGCCCGTGACATCGGTCGGCAGTAAATCCGGCGTACACTGCACTCGTTTGAAACTGCAACCCACACTTTTAGATAGAGCCCTGGCCAGGATCGTCTTGGCGACTCCAGGCACGTCTTCCAACAAGATGTGCCCTTCACATAACCACGACACCAGAGACAGAATCAACTGAGGTCGTTTTCCGACGATCACTTGTTCGACATTGGTGATGATACGTTGAGCAATGCTCGTTACGTCAGACACGCTGTTGCTACCTTGAGGACTCAGTTATACCGGGTATGGAGTTTCCAGTTTGTATTGTGGATTTTCCGTTAAGAATGCCTGAATGCGATCCGTGTTATTCCAGGCAGTTGGCAGGAAGTCTAAAGCCTCCTGGATTAACTCAGGTGGCTCGGCTGTGCTTAGTCGGATAAATCCGTGACCTGCATCACCAAAACACTCGCCGCCAAGACAGGCCACTCCGAAGTTATCATCCGCTCCTTTTAACAGGTAGAGTGCGAGACCGTGGGAAGTGATGCCGTTTCGATTGCAGATTTCAGCGACATTCGGAAAGACGTAAAATGTACCCCCGGGAATCAGGCAATTGACTCCCTCGAGCTCGTTTAGTTTAGCTGCAAGTGACACCGTCCGGTCTTTGAATTCAGCCATGTATTCATCACGTTGGGCACGGTCCTCATTGAGCGCCGCGGCTCCGGCCATCTGCACAAACGGTGGTATGCAGGATAGTGTGCTGTTGGTTAGCTTGGCGATCATGTTGATGATCCGTTCACTACTCACGGCGTAACCGAGTCTCCAACCACTCATGCTGAACGATTTGCTAAAGGTGTAGCAGGAAACGCATTGATCCAGCATTCCCGGTTGTGCCAGCAACGAATGGTGCTGACCTTCCCAGGCCATCTGGTCATAAGGTTCATCGGCGAATACCACGATGTCTTTGCCCCGGATCAGATCCGCGATGCCCTTGAGGTCTTCCTCGGTGGCAATCCCGCCGGTGGGGTTGTGGGGGGTATTAATGAAAATGGCCTTGGGATTGGGATCTTCGTTTACGAATTTTTCGATATCAGCGAGGTTGGGCCGGAAGGCGTTTTCCTGCTTGAGTTCCGAATAGACGATACGTCCGCCTCGGCGTTCAATATTGGGCGGATAAGTCGGGAAGTAAGGGCTAAACAGTAGCACACCATCCCCTTCGTTAATGAACGCTTCACAGAAGAGCGTCTCAAATATTTTCGCGCCCGGGCCGGCGGTGACGTTACTGGCAGCCACATCCAATCCATACTCATCGTTGACGTATTTCGCGACGGCTTCCCGAAATTCAGGGATGCCAATGGAAGGACCGTAGTGACAATGGTCGTCCTGAATCGCCTTGATGCCGGCTTGTGCCCCATTGGTTGTGGACGGAAATGGACTGTCACCAATTTCCAATTCGACCACTTTTTTACCTTGCGCTTTTAATTGCTTGGCGATAACCAATACGTCAAAGGCTGTTTCTGTTGTTACGCCACGGGCAAAATCGCTAAAAGCTGGGTGCATATCGCTCATTGGGTTATTTCTTCTCCAGGAATGTCCGGTTGTTTTATTCTGTAAGCACGGAGCAAAGTGTTAAAAAGACTCTTCTGGATTATATCAAAATCATTTCTGTACAACTGTCAGTGCTTCGTTTGCTGAGTGAATTATATCGCATTGCCTGCGGGTTTAACGGCAGATGATTTATAATGGAAACATGGTTGAAGACAGCGAGCTTTGGTTGAAACTCATTAATACTACTTTTAGATGCATCGGATGGTTCTGCTGGTTGGTAGCACTTGGCTGGGCCGTGGCTGGTGTGTTGTGCTTTCCAGATTTGCAGTTTGGCATCGGGTTAAGTCTGGTGAGTGTTGTTCTGGGAGGCCTGCTTTTTGCAGCTATAAAATTCGGTGACAGGCACATTCTTATTTATGGTGTCTGGTGCTTTGACGTTCTGGTGCTGTTGAGCCTGTTTGCAGTCCGTCCAAATGCCAGGCGTGAATGGGCAACTGATATGGCTCGTTCCATAGAAGTTGCTCAAGACCAAGATGTTCTGGTTCTAAAAAATGTGCGCGATTTCGTCTATGACTCCGAAACTGAATTCACGGAATCCTGGATTGAAAAGCGAGTGCCTCTGAGTGGATTGCAGCGAGTTTGGCTGGGAGTTGAGCAAATAGCTACCTGGGAGGGAGTGGCCCATATCTTCGTCACGTTTGAATATCTTGATGAGCAGGGACAAGCAAATGCAATCGCCGTCTCGGCCGAAATCCATCGCGAACGTGGGGAAGAATTTGCAGTGCTACCCGGACTGTATCGTAATTTTGAGTTGACCTATGTGGTAGGGACCGAGCGTGACTTGATCGGCCTACGCACACATGTACGTAAGGATCCGGTACGTCTCTATCCGCTGACGATACCACCTAAAGAGGTCGCAGTTCTCTTTCAGGATGTGATGGATCGCGCCGTGAGGCTCCAGCATGAACCGGAGTTCTATCACACGATTGCAAATAACTGTGCGAGTAATATATTGTATCATTTAAATAAGTTAGCACCTCAGCCCATTTCCAAATGGGATAAGCGTGTGATCTTCTCCGGAATGGTTGATCGTATTGCCTATTCACTAAATTTAGTTCCTGACGTGACATCACTGAAACAGATGAGAGCGAAGTACTTAGTGGATATAAGTGGCTTTGAAATTGATGAACATTTTTCACAACGACTGCGTGAAATCGGTATGTCTGTTGCTGAAGATCCAGAGGTGAATCCATGAACCTATTGAAACGTGGTTGTTTAATCGTTTTGCTGTTATTGACAGGGCTTTCGAGCGGGAAGGCTCAGGAGCCTCTGACCGTCCGTCTGGGCGTCGTTACGTACGAAGACCTGCAGGATGAAGATGGTGAGTTACAGGCCTTGCTGGAAAGACTGTCCGGTTCACAAAACCCTCCCGTGCGATTTCAAATTGCTGCCGGTTCGTATCGGGAAGTAACTCACTGGTTGCGAATTGGTGAAATTGACGTAGCGTTACTTACTGCAGGGGGATATGTACGTAGCATTCTGCAGTCCGGTATTGCTGACGAGTTTGAATTGTTGGCGACAATGGATGCCGGTCCAGGTGTCGGCCCCTGGGTAAATGAGCAACGTCAATCCACGGATTTTCAGAGGTTTTATCATTCCTGCTGTATTGTGCACCAATCTCATCAGGACTTAACCGCAGAGAAACTGAAAGCTCTAATCGAAGCCGGGCAACTCGAGGTTTATTTCGTACATCCACAGTCGGCCTCCGGTTGTCTGATTCCTCTGTTGGCCTTGCATGAAATGGGAATTGAGGTGCCGGTCGATAGTATTCATTACATGCACTCTCACAGTCAGGTTCTGGAACAGTTAGTGGCACAGGCAGGCAATAAAAAAGCCATCGGATTTGTGTGGGATGATGCGATTTCCAAGTTGCCCAATCTGGAGTCGGAATTAGTGCGGCTTGAACTGCCTGCACTGGATAAGACGAAGATTCCCCATGATGTGCTCATCGCTCACAAGTCTTATTCCCAGTTAGACGCCTTTAAGCAATTGCTGCAGTCACAGGCCTTCTCCCAGGCACAGCCGTTGTTTCTGCCGCCATCGACGGGGAATCAGGAATACGTCGCTCTGCAAACTCAGCTTGACTCAATAACTGAATTGCAGAATGACTTGCTGGTACGTCAGGATTTGGAAGGGGTTGGGCAATTACTTGCACATGCACAGAAGAATGCCACTGAACATCAACCGTTCAGACTTGCGGTCGTCCTGTCGGGCGGCGGCGCTCGATGCGCCTATCAAGTGGGCGCGATTAGTGTTGTGGAGGATTACCTGAAGAAGTTGAATGCTGAGTATGGTGCGGATCTGAATGTTGACCTTGTAGTAGGAACATCTGGTGGAGCGCTTAATGCCGTTCCGGTTTCCATGGAAGTGTCCACGTATGAAACGGGACAGGCTGTTTGGAGCGATGTTTGGACGTCACTTGATCAACGAGAGATTATCAAACCATCGCTGGCAGTCTGTATCAACGCGGGAATTTGGTTCGCCTTTTTGCAAATGACGGGAGTCTATTTGTTTAGTCGCGTATTCCGCAGACAGTATGTGACAAGATTAAACTTCTTCTATCGAGCATGTTTGCTATTAGGTGCTGTGGAATTTATTCTTTGGTTCGTGCCCTTTGAACCCTGGGCCTTACTGGGCCACAATCATCTACTTCATCATCTATGGCTTTGGTGCCAACTCGGCGCTGAATATACCGCTTTGACGCTGTTGTTTTGCGGAGCAATCTATTTCTTTGTTGCCAGAGTGGCGGCGAATCCGAGTCGTCAGGAGCTGAAGATTCGACGAGGTCGCATTCATTGGGTGTTGACTGTCGGCGTGCTCGGGCTTCCACTATTGCAATTAATTACGATGTTCATCAACGAACAGACCTTCTCCACTGGAGATGGAATTCGAGAGTCTTTGTTGAACGGGTATTCCAAGATGTTGGAAGAGCATGCTCATCAACAGGGTTTGGATTTTCAAATCGATCAGACAGCAACCACTCAGCAGAGACTCGAAGCGATGGGGGAATGGATCGTTCAAAACAATTCCCTTAAGCGTGATCTGGTTTTAACGACAACTGCGATTGAACGAAGTCGTCCCGACATCCCCTCGGAGCTCTATTTTTACCTTCAGGCAGACGACGACTCTCCTCAGCCGGAATTCGGAAATCGGGGTATCGATATGTCCAAGTCACCACAGCAATTTATGAAAGTGGTGTTGGGGTCGAGTGCAATCTATCCGGCATTTCCGGGGCAGATTGTAAAAGATATTCCAGAATCCGGGGATGTGCTCGAATTAGTTGACGGTGGGTTTGCTCATAATGCACCCGTCGAGGCAGCTGTTTTGTGGGGAGCGAGTCACGTTCTGCTGGTGGATGTCAGTCCATTGGCGTTACGTGATAGTGCCAATCTTGCTGACAGCGTTATACGGGGGTTTGGGCATTTGTTACGGCAAAGTCAATTGTCAGATGAACGGAGTCGCAGTGAAGTCGTTGTGATGAATCTGCAACCTCGATTTGAACCCCCTCTTTGTATTATTGATTTTTCATCGAATTTGATTGGAAACGGAATTCGTCACGGGCGACAGGATGCCAGTACGAAAACACGCCTCGAAAATCACGATGGTGTGGAAGTGGAGTTACCGCCTTTTGTTGTAAGTTACGGCAAGCCAGAGTTTCTGGAGTTGCTATCGCCGGTGCGGTTAGAAGTTTCGATAGAGCTGGACTCTGATGAAGATAGCGTACAGACCGAGTCAAACTCGTCCAGACAGCCATAGACTACTCGCGTTCAATCATCATCACAGAAGTGTCATCGTGTCGCCCTTTTCCTTCGGTGATTTCAGAAGATTTTTGGAAGATGAGTGCCATGGCGTCGTCTAAGGGGAGGCTTTTCGATTCCTTCATGGCTTCGATAATACCTTCGACTCCAAACTGATCTGCTAACGCATCACCGCTTGGAGGAAATGCTTCCTCCAGCCCATCCGTATAAATCAACAAGCGACTGTTAGGAGGGATCTCGGCGGAAATACATTCGTATTCCCAGCCTTCCATGACTGCCAGCGGTAAGCCGATTTGATCCTCGTGTCCCAGAATGGTGATTTCATTTGTTTCCAGATCTTGTAGTAGTGGCAGCGGATGACCCGCACATGTCCATTCAATGCGATTGGCTTCAGTGTCGAGCATGCAGTAGATGATGGTGATGAAGCCACCCTCATCCTGAACGATATCGCTCTTGCAGAGCCGGTCGTTTACGGTATTGACGAAATCAGCCGTGTTGGCGTAGCGATTGTTGCGAATCATACGGATGAGTGTGTGCATGGTCATGATTGACATGCAGGCTTTCACGCCATGTCCGGAGGCATCACCTACAAGCATGACAAGGCGAGATTCATCTAATACGAACGAGTCGTAATAATCCCCGCCAGCCATCACGACCATGTTTTGACCGTCGACACGAATTTCAGAAGGCTCGTACCGTCCAACCACTTTATAGCCGTTCGACGCCGGAAGATCGTCTGGAATGACAGATTCCTGTAGCTTGCGAACCGAATCCACTTCTTCGCTCAGACGCTCTGCCACAACCTGTGCCCGCAATGCTTTCACATTTTCATTAGCTGCTTCGAGCATGGAAATCAACAACATGATAAAGTTGCCGTCCTCGTCCCGGATCACATGAGAGTGTAAGCCCTGCGATACGAATTGTATGAGGTGGGTGATGTTGTCCGACTTGGCAGCACCGACGATCGGGATGCCCGGCAGGCTGGATTTGGTCGCGTCGAATGCCTCAATGGAAGTTTCGAGTGACGGAAAACTCAGTGAAAGCAAGACGACGTCCCAGTCCGTTGCCTGCAATGCAGCTTCGTATTGGGTTGGTTCATTGCAGATCGTTGCTTCATGCCCGCCGACGTTGAGCATGAGTTCGAGTGTTTCTGTTTCCGGGGAGGATTCCCATCCAACTAGAATGTTCATTGAGTGTGTCAGGCCTTTAGGTTGCACTTGTTCCGGACAAGTAATTTAACAGATAGTCACTCTTTTACCAATCAAGCCATCAATCTTATTGGATATGTCTTCCCACCTTAAATGGCTACAGCGATTACCGTTCATTCTCAAGGATCGAGTCGATAGCTCCTTCAATTTCGAGCAATCGATTCTTAGCTGAATGATCAATCCCCAGAAATCGTCCAATCATAGATTCCAGGAAGGATTGTTTGTTCTGCAGTGATTGATGCTCCAGCGAAATCCGTATTTCGTCGTAGGGTGTTTCAGAGTTAAACATGCGATCCGATGTCCTTTCAAAACCTAGCCCCTGCTTTGAATGACTCTTACTTCTAAAACGCTCGCAAACTCCGTTTGTACTCAACGAATATCGGTTTATTTGGGAGGGTATTCGAGTTTGTTCCAATCGGGAGGAGTGATTCCGTGGATATGCTGTACGAAATAGTCCCAACGCCTGCGTTGACCATATTCTCCGCCTGAGGAATGTCCCATACCGGGAACCATGAGGACATCAAATTCTTTTTTGGATTTAATCAAAGCATTCACCAGTTGGTAGGTCGATTCAGGTGGCACGTTCGTGTCCATTTCTCCCACCAGCAATAGTAGATTACCCTGCAGTAAGTTGGCATTGGTGATATTAGATTGAGCTTTGTAATGGTCGCCGATTGGATATCCCATCCATTGTTCATTCCACCAGTGTTTGTCGACCCGGTTGTCGTGGCATCCGCATGATGAAACGGCCACTTTATAGAATTCCGGATGGTGAAGTACGGCAGCCGTACTGCTTTGCCCACCGGCACTCGTCCCAAAGATTCCGACTTTGGAGATGTCACATTGAGGATACTTGGCATGGAGAGCTTTGAGCCACGCAATATGATCTGGCAAGCCGGAGTCTTGTAGGTTCTGCCAACACACGTCGTGGAATTGTTTTCCACGATTGTCCGTGCCCATTCCATCAATCATGACCGTGATAAAACCTAATTCAGCGAGGTGGAACATTCTCATTCGTGTCATGAACGACTTGGGGACATGGGAATCGTGAGGGCCAGCGTAGATATATTCAACAACGGGGTAGGAGTGCTTCGGGTCGAAGATTCGGGGGCGATATACCATTCCATAAATGTCTGTCTTCCCGTCGCGTCCTTTGGCAGTAAAACGTTCCGGTAAGCGGAATCCGATATCTAGCAATCTGGAGATGTCAGCCGTTTCCAGATGGCACAGTAGTTTTCCCGTTTGCGCGTCTCGCAGAGTGTGAATAGGAGGCTGGTCGATTCTGGAGTATTCATCGATCAGGTATTTGTTGCCAGGCGAGAGTTGGACTTTGTGAGTTCCGTCGCCGTCGGTCAGACGAATCAGTTGACTGCCATCCAGATTGACTCGGAAGAAATGCTCGTGATAAGGGTCTTCGTCTGCCTGTGTACCAACGGCACTGAAAATGAGGTAACCTGCGTCTTCGTGCAGTGAGACGACTTTTTTAACTGCCCACTCTCCCTGAGTAACGGGCGTGATTAGTTTTCCGGTATCCAGGTTGTATAGGTAGAGGTGGTTCCATCCGTTGCGTTCGCTGGCCCAAATTAAGCGTTTTCCATCCGCTGAGTAGTGGCGATAGAACTTGATCTGATTGATGAAGGTCTCGGTGGTTTCATCAATGACAACACGGCTTTTCCCGTTGCCGGGACTCACAGCGATAATCCGGGTTCGTTGATGCCCCCGATCGTCTTTCTGGTAAGTAAAGTAGTCCTTGTCATGATGCCAGTGGATTTTTGGGGGGCCGTGATAGTCGATGATGTCGGTATCCACTCGCAGGGATGTCTGCGTCCTGGTGTTAGCTACGAATAACTCAAAGCTGTCAAACCGGTCGCCTGGCTGAGCGTATTTTCGAGTGTGAAGTTTGGCTTTAATTGAATCTTTAGGAGAAGATTCCAGTAAATGAACTTCGCTCAGTTCGCCCGGCGTGACACGCATGAAGACCACGAATTGCCTCTTAGGTCCCCATTGGTTAAAACGATAAGGCTTTTGTGCAGATCCATCCTTGGTAAGGATATGTTCCTGGTTGGTTTCTTTGTTAATGAGAACGGCATTGTGATCGCGTATTTCAAACTCCCAGACAGTTTGGGGCTCGTCTTTCAGAGCCTGCCTGAATGTTGATACGAAAGCTGGTGGTGAGATTGTGGTGAGTTTTTCAACGGTTTTTGTTTCGGCATGGTACCGGAATCGCTGGTTGTCAAATTTGAATTCACAGTAAGTGAATTCCGGGTCGAAAGCGAGTTCATTGAGATTGAGTTTGTTTCCATTCAGTTCCTTTTTAAGCAAGGAAGACAGTTGTTCACCTACGGCGACGTGATCAAATGCAAGTTGGCGGATACCTTCGGCGCAGTTAACGACAACATATTCCCGCTGGCCGTCGTGAAGGTCATTGCGATACCAAAGTAATTCCCCTTGTTCGATCCAGTTCGGCTTTACTCGATGTCGGCGAACTGAGTTGTTGACATCATTGATCGATGCATGGGCTCGTTGGTAATGTTCGATTAAATTGTCCGGTTGGTAAGGCTTGAGTTTTTTGGCGAAAACGTGATCAACGGACCAGTTGAGCAGCGTCAGGACAAGCAAAGTAGCAGGAAGGAAACGGGGCATGAGTCTGTCTTCGAGGGAAGGAGGTTGGACGTAGTTGATTTGTTTATTAGACAGACAGTCGTCTGAGATTCAAGTTGGCAGGGGGGTAAAAAAAGAAGACGCATGCCGACTAGCGACATGCGTCTTCCCGATTGGAGCAATGCGTGCGAGGTTTCGCTCACACTACTTTATTCGATAATCCCGGAGGACTATTTTTTGGATTTTGCAGCTGCAAAACCTTTTGTGAAAGCAGCATCGTTGAATGCGAATGCAACTTTGTCTTTAGCCGCTTTCAGTTTGCCAAGACATCCGCCACAGCAGACACCAACTTTAACGCCAGCGGCGTCAACAGTTTTGGTAGCGTCTACAGGACGACCAGCCAGGAAGCATTTAACCTGCTTGAACTGACCAGTTTGAACCAATTGGTGGTTCCCTTTGGTACCGTGCTTCTTAGCGTCAAATGCTTTTGGGCAGTTTGCACAGCAGAAGAAGACTTTACCGCCTTTGTAGTCGACACTTTTGTCAGCTTTAACAGGCTTACCGCTCAATGGGCATTTAACGCCTTCGAGCTTAGGGCCAGCTGTTGCGTTAAGCGAAACAGCTGCGAACATAATTACAGCAATAATTGCTACAAAACGTTTCATAATGAAACTCCTTACAAAAAAAGTGAGGTTTACCTCGGTGTTTTTGAGTTCGAACAAACATCGTTCGAGTTAGATATCAGTGAAAGTGAAAAAGCAAGCTTTGCCTTTTCGGATTGCCCTTTGATGAATTGGGTCGAATCAACAAAAAGCAGTGTGTCAGAAAACTCAGTTCTCTAGCAAAGCCAAATGCAAATCTTGGCCTGAGTCGTTTGAGAGTGTTTGAGATCGGGTGGAACGCTCGGGCCGGCTCGCCTGGCTGCAAGGACGTCGCTGTTGAAAACAACGTCGAGCTGGCTGTGAGTATGAATGACCGTATCAAGGCTAAGCGGTAAGTCCAGTTGAACGGTGGCCTTTGTCGAGCGGATGTTCTCCTTGGACACGCGGGCTTTGCAAGGACATTCGTGACTGCCATCGACACCTGAAAATTGCATTAACAAATCATCGGTTTGGCTGGTCGCACAGCGGGAGCAGCTTTCACCTGCAGTTGTTGCAGTCGTGTCCTGAGAAAACGCCGTGGAGATTCCACAACAGCAAAACGCTGGCAGGACGATCTGTGCTGTTAAAAACAGCAACAGTACGAAGATACGCGATCGTCGTTTTCCGAATGAGGTCATGCTGGCCCTTAGTAATTAAAAACGCCCATTGCAGGCTCTTCGAGTATTCTACGTTGTAATACTCGGGAAGTTCAATATAAAAACCACTTATTATTTGGGGTTCAGCACGATCAATTTGAGGGTTTTGTGGTCTAATGTGATCCCATGGCAATTTTCGCCTCGTTTTCTCTACTACAAACCACTTAATGTAAAGGGAAACTCGTGATGACGCGTAGTTACTCGAATTCCAACTTCAAATGCTGGACTTGCATTCTGGCTGCGTTGATAGGCACTTTTAGCGTCGCTTTGATGTGCCAGTCACTACAGGCTCAACAAAACCTGCCGGGACTCCTGGCTCATAGCAACCGTTTGTTGACGGCTAATGATGATGTCGACCTGATTACCGATGTGGTGGACGATCGTGCCATTAAACAACTCATCAGTCAGCAGGCGGAATTCCTGTTGTCTGACCCGGACGTCTCTTTGTTGAAGGGGTTTGAAGAGCAAATCAAGCGTCAGGAAACGAAACTTAAATTACCGAAGTTAAAAAGTGCTCCACTCGCGTCTCATGAAGTTTTCCCAGCCGTTGCCCCTTCAGTGCTCGTTCTTTCCAAGGTCTATAAATGTGGACGTTGTACTCGTTGGCATGACCGCAGCGCCGGTGCATTTGCTATTACTGCCGATGGTGCCATTGTCACGAATCATCATGTCGTGGAAGGTGTTCAAGCCGACGAGCGTGCGTTGGTTGCAACAGCGGCGAACGGCAAAGTGTATGTCGTGAAGGAAATCTTGGCAGCGGATAAACTCAACGATATTGCAGTACTTCAATTGGAAATGCCTAATGGCGAAAAGCTGAGGCCTGCCAAAATTGCTCCACGAGCGATTCCAGGAGAGGATGTCTATGCGATTAGTCACCCGGTCGGTCGTTTCTTTACGCTGACTAAAGGAGTGGTTTCAAGAAATGCCATGATGCATAGCCAGCAGGGGTCGAGTAAGCGGCTATACATTACGGCAGAATTTGCCAAGGGGTCGAGCGGTTCGCCGATTTTTAACAGCCGTGGCGAAGTGGTGGGAATCGTTTCGAGTACTCAGTCGATCTATTACACGGAAACAGCCGACGAACAAAAAAATCTACAGATGGTTTTCAGAAACTGTGTCCCTGCATCGTCCGTGCACATGTTGTTGAAATAATTGACTAAATGACCAAAATCCAGTTTCCTCAACCCCGGATTGAGCATCAGCTGCAATTGGATACTGAAGGCTTTGTGGTGCTACATGACTGGTTTCACGAGTCTCTGCTTGCCAGCCTAGTTAGTGAAACAGAACGGCTTTGGGAATTAGAAGGAGAACAGGCCGGCGCCGAGTTTAAGCAGGAGCCAGATACTCGACGATTGGCCAATTTAGTCGAGAAGTCCCCGCTGTTTAGTCAGGTGGTACAACATCCGGATGCTTTAGCATTGGTTCAGCATATTCTTGGCGAGTTCAAATTAAGTAGCTTAAATGCCCGTAGTGCCAATCCTCACTCGGCAAGTGCCCAGCCACTGCATTGTGACGGAGGGTTTTTGCCTGATAAACAGGGTCCGCTGGTTGCCAATGTGGTTTGGTGTCTTGATGACTTTACCAGTCAGAACGGTACGTTGCGTGTCGTGCCTGGTAGTCATCGCTCAGGACAATTACCACAGGATGCTCTTGCTTGCTGTTTGCAGGATCATCCCGATCAAATTCTTGTTTCAGCAAAAGCGGGAAGTTTGATTGTCATTAATGCGCATATATGGCATTCTGGAATGAATAACAATACAAATAAACCACGTCGTGCACTACATGCATATTACTGCAGACGTGATCAGCCCCAGCAACAGTTTCAACAGGAATTGTTGTCATTAGAGACTAAGAGTGAGGCGGATCCGATGTTGCGGTACCTTTTGGCACTTGATGATGTTCCATTGCATGCCGAGTCAAAGGGCATCAATAGTGTGAGTGGATTTTTAAACTGAATTTATTTTAGGTAGATCAATGAAAAAGATAACAGTTTTGCTGATGCTGGTAGCATTCAGTGTTGCGGACGTTGCAACCCTACAGGCGGAAGAACCGGTATGGCAAAAGGGCAACATCCACACGCACACATTTTGGAGTGACGGGAATGATTTCCCGGAGATGATCGCTAGTTGGTACAAGCAGAAGGGATACGACTTTCTGGCATTAACAGATCACAATATCCTCAGCAAAGGTGAAAAATGGATGCCCGTCGCTCAGCTCAAGAGTCGCGGTGGGGCAGACGTGATTGACAAGTATCTCAAAGCCTACGGGGACGAGTGGGTAGTCACTCGCGGAGAAGCGGAGAAGCAGGAAATCCGCTTGCGAACCCTGGAGGAGTTTCGCAAAGGATTAGAGCAGGATGAAGAGTTCCTGTTGATTCAAAGCGAAGAGATTTCGGATCGCAGTCAGGGAGTTCCTGTTCATATGAATGCCACGAATATTCAGGAAGTGATTGCACCGTTGGGCGGAGCGACCGTACGTGAGGCAATGACGAATAATCTTAGAGCGGTTGCCGAGCAGGCTCGCCGGACTGGCAAGCCGATCGTTTTACATTTGAACCATCCGAATTTCGGTTATGCTGTGACGGCTGAAGATCTGGCGGCGGTTGTTCAGGAACGGTTTGTTGAAATTTACAATGGTCACCCTGGTGTGAATGTGTTAGGTGATGATGATCATGCGTCTGTCGAGAAAATCTGGGATATTGCTAATACGATTCGTTTAGTTCAGTTAGCTGCACCTCCGCTGTTCGGAATTGGTACTGACGACTCCCATCACTACCACGGTCGAGGAACAAGTCGACCCGGCCGAAGCTGGATTATGGTGCGTTGTGACGATCTGGAGCCAGATGCCATTACGACAAAAATTAGTCAGGGTGATTTTTACAGTTCCAGTGGCGTTACGCTCAAGGATGTTGTTTATAACGCCAAGAAACAGCAGTTAGCGTTAACCGTAGATGCTGAAGAAGGAGTTTCCTACACCACCCGGTTTATAGGAACTCGTAAAACAGTGGATCTTTCCTCTAAGCAAAAGAAGGCAGCGAATGGAAAGCTTGTGACCCGCATTTATAGTGACGATGTTGGTGCGGTATTGGCAACCGTGAAAGGAACGAATCCGGTTTACAAATTTACCGGTGACGAACTTTATGTACGGGCAGTGGTGACTTCCACCAAAGCTCATGTGGATCCCACCCTGCCAAATCAGACAGAGCAAGCCTGGACTCAGCCTGTTGGCTGGGCTGTCACGCCTCGGCGAGGACGATAACGAATTAGCCAAAGCTTTGTTTTTGTAATCATCACTCAGCCGGGCATAGCTTGGTTATGATTGGGTGATGTCCGGGTGCTACCAGAATCACCTTCCTTCGCCGGAGTTTTTCATGAATCGTTCGCTGATGTACATTTCGTTGTACTTATCGTTGTTCTCTACGCTGTTCCTGTTGTTAGGAAAGTCGGTTTCTGCTCAGAATTTGGAATCAGAGTTGTTGGATAGTTCTGTAGAGCAGTTAGTGCAGCAGTCCCGGGACTTAGGTGATGCCAAGCGTGGAGCGGTCACTTTTTTTCAAGTCTATCTATCCTGTTCTAAGTGTCACAGCGTTGGTGAGAAAGCGAATCCGCTGGGGCCGGATCTCACGAAACTGGGGAACGAAGCGACCGATCAGTATTTGATTGAATCGATTCTGACACCATCCAGGATAGTGAAGAAGGGGTTTGAGTCAGTAACGGTCGTGACGGATGACGGCAAGCAGTTTGCCGGGTTGATTAAGGCTCGCAATGATTCCCAGTTGATCCTCAATGATGTGAGTCGTCCGGGTGTGGAATTGAAATTTGCGGTCAAAGATGTTGATGAGGTGATTGCATCGAAAACATCGATTATGCCCAAAGGGCAGGTGAATCAGTTAACCGGGAAGCAGCAGTTTTTTGATTTGATTAAGTACCTGATGGAGATACGTGATGGTGGTAAAACCCGAGCCGAGCAACTCCAGCCTCCGCCTTCGTTGTACGCCGCCCGTCCGTTACCAGAATATGAAAAGAAGTTGGATCACCGCGGCTTGCTGGCAGATTTGAATCAGGAAAGCTTTCAACGGGGCGAGGCGATTTATAACCGTTTGTGTATCAATTGCCATGGAACGCATGACCGTCCGGGGTCACTGCCGACGTCCCGGAAATTTGCTGTGGAAGTGATGAAGAATGGTGCTGATCCCTTTGCGATGTATCAAACATTGACGCGTGGATTCGGTTTGATGGTGCCTCAAGCCTGGATGGTGCCTCAGCAAAAATATGATGTGATTCACTACATCCGTGAAGCGTACTTTAAACGGGATAATCCGTCACAGTATTTCGCCGTGACAGAAAGTTATCTGGCCGGATTGCCTGCAGGTGATACCAAAGGTCCGGAACCATCGAATATCGTACCGTGGGAGCAAAATGATTATGGGCATCAGTTAATTGCTACGTATGAAGTTGGCGACAATGCGAAGAATTTTGCTTACAAAGGGATTGCTCAACGATTGGATCAGGGACAGGGAGGAATCTCTAAAGGTAATGGTTGGATGATCTTCGACCATGACACGATGCGGATTGCAGCCGGCTGGCAAGGGAGTGGGTTTATCGACTGGAATGGTATTAATTTTAACGGACGCCACAATATACACCCGCGGATCGTTGGCGATTTACATTTCCAGAATCATACGGGGCCGGGCTGGGCGAATCCCGCAGATGGTTCCTGGGATGATCCGCGTCTTGTGGGACGCGACGATCGGATTTATGGGCCGTTACCGCGAGCATGGGCTAAGTATAAAGGACTCTATCACCATGGAAATCAGACAATCGTCTCGTACGAAATCGGTCAGGCTGAGATTCTGGAAACAGCGGCCTGGGAAGAGACAGCTCATGGCCCGGTGTTTAAACGAATTATCCAAATGGGGAAACGTGATCAGGAATATACGCTTCAGGTAGCACAGCACCCGGATCTAAATTCACAGCTGCAGTTATTGCAACGGGAAGTTGATGGTCGCAGTGTTGCCGGGATGGGATCATTTCAGGAGATTGAAGCCGATGTACCAGCGCAAGGATTGTCGTTTAATGGCGCGACCTATTTGCAGATTCCGATCGGAAATCGGCTCGATATGTGCTCTAAAGACTTCACCATTACCGCCAGGATTAAGACCAGGTCGGATGGAGCGATCTTTACTAAGACGCATAATAATGCCAATTGGGTAGATGGCGGGAAGTCCCTTTTTATTCGTGGAGGCCGTCTTGCCTATGACATCGGATGGGTTGGTGCCGTAGCTGGCAAAACTGTCATTGCCGATGGCAAACTGCATGATGTTGCGATAACATTCCACGCCGAAACAGGAAAGCTTACGCTGTATGTTGACGGCCAGGTTGATGCTGAAAAGGTTATGCGGGCGAAACGTGTTGAGAACGAACATGTGCTTAAAATTGGTTACTGCTCTGAGAATTTCCCCACCAACAAGAGTCACTTCCAGGGGCAGATTGATAGCGTCCGAGTATATCAACAGGAACTGAAACCGAGTCAGTTGGGTACGGCCAAAGAGAAATTATTGGATTTGGTCATCGCCGATGGCGTGCCGAAAGTTACTTCCACCGACGAATTAAAGGTGGAGATCGTGGCAGGGACTCCTGTGACCACTGGGAGTGATGCTCCTTTAATTGCCGGTGTGGAATCTGAAGTTAACGGTTGGGAATGGAGTCGAGGTGATGATGGTCAGCTACGACTCAAAGTGCCGGTCGGAGCACCAACTCAGTTTATTGTGTGGGTTCGACGAGTAGACGATCAGCAGGTTGCTGGTGAAATGTCCCAATTTATTCCATTGCCACACAGTGAGCTTAAAGAGTTAACCGTTGGCGGTCCCACTCGCTTTCCCGACAAGTTAACGACACAGTTGCAGCGTGGGGAGGAAGACGGAGCGTTTCAAGTGGATGTGTTGACGCATCCGATACAAAATCCCTGGTTTGCCCAGATTCGTATGACCGGGCTGGATTTCTACCCGGACGGTGACAATCTGGTTGTGAGCTGTTGGGATGGAGATGTCTGGAAAGTTTCAGGCGTCCTGCGTGAAGACGGGAAACTGACGTGGCACAGGATCGCTAGTGGATTGTTTCAGCCGTTGGGCATAAAAATCGTGGATGATTTGATTTATGTGGGGTGCCGAGACCAGATTTGTATTTTGCATGACCTGAATGGTGATGGTGAAACAGATTATTACGAGTCCTTTAATAGTGATCATCAAGTGACGGATCACTTCCATGAATTTGCCATGGGCTTACAGGTTGATGACGACAAGAATTTTTACTATGCCAAATCCGCTCGACACGCACTACCAGCGCTCGTTCCACATCATGGGACTTTATTGCGAGTGAGTGCGGATGGACAAACGACTGACATTCTGGCGAAAGGATTTCGCGCTGCTAATGGAGTTTGTCTGAACGAAGATGGGTCCTTTATCGTGACCGATCAGGAAGGGCACTGGAATCCCAAGAACCGTATTAACTGGGTTCGCGAAGGAGGGTTTTACGGGAATATGATGGGATATCATGATGTGACCGACGAATCGGATGAAGCCATGCAACAGCCGCTGGTTTGGATCACCAATGCTTTTGATCGGTCGCCCTCCGAGCTGCTCTGGGTCGATTCGGAAAAGTGGGGTCCCCTTAATGGTCGTCTGCTTAATCTGTCCTATGGCTATGGAAAAGTTTATGTCGTACCCCATGAAGAAGTGAAGGGCCAAATGCAGGGAGGCATGATTCAGTTTCCGATTGCTCAATTTCCAACCGGAGTGATGCGAGGCCGTTTCCACCAACAGGACGGACAATTATATGCTTGCGGTATGTTCGCCTGGGCTGGTAATCAAACTCAGCCGGGAGGAATGTATCGACTTCGGTACACCGGTCAGCCTGTTCATTTACCGGTCGAGTTGAAGGCTAGTAAGCATGGTGTGGAATTAACGTTTACAGATCCGGTAGATGCGGAATCCGCGATCGCTTTGGCTAATTACAAAGTCAAAACCTGGACGCTCAAACGCACTCGTAACTATGGTTCAAAACACTACGACGAAAAGGCAAGTACTGTCACCTCGATCAAAGTCTCAGAGGATGGTAGAAAGGTGTTTATTACGATTCCGGATTTGAAGCCGACCTGGTGTATGGAAATCAAATACAGTCTGAAAGGGGCCAATGGCCGTTCTTTTGAAGGCACGATCCATAACACTATTCATAACTTGAATTAGCAATTAAGCGGACGTTTAGTCATGAAGATAGTTTTTCCCCGGTGTTTTCAGGCACTGCTGATACTGCTCGCTCTGATTTCAATTTCTTCCGGGCAGGATACTCAGCTGCGTCAGGACTACAGCGCTGAAGATATTAATGCCGACCTGGATCGTATGCAGGAGATTCTGGAGACAATGCACCCGGGGCTCTACCTGTACATTACTCCGGAAGAACTAAAGCAGGAATTTGCAGAAGCCCGGCTTGCAACGGGAGAAACGAAGTCGATGCGGCAGGCATTTTTGTCGCTGGCGGCCATCGTCGATAAAGTTCGCTGTGGGCATACTTATGCGTCCGTGCCGAACTCTGCTCAGGAGGAACTCACCAGAGATGCCGTCTTTTTCCCGCTCCCTCTCAAGTTTCTCGCCGGCCAGGCCTTTGTGAATCATAAAAATGCTGAATTGCCCTGTGGTGCAGAAGTCCTGTCGATAAACGGTTTGGCGATGCCTAAGCTGATTCCGCAATTGATGCCCTTTGTAACAGGTGATGGATATGTCGAGACCTATCGCTATGAGTTGTTGAGTGACTTGTTCGGTATGTCGTTGGCGGTCGCATTTCCGCAAAGAGGTCAGTTTGATGTGGAATATAGAAAGGCCAATGGCGAAGTTGCCATGAAGACGGTACAGGCTATCGATAGTTTCAAATTGCAATTGCGAATGAAGAGTGTTGCCTATGGAAAGCCTCCACGGCTTCCTTATCGGATCGATCGTGTGTCGAAGGAAACTTTCCTGATTGCCATCGATACGTTTGACAACGACTATGGAGCCCCGCCGTTCCGGATGTACCGACAGTTTATTCAACGAGCGTTCAAAATGCTGGGGAAAACTCCGGAGGTGAAAAACCTCATTCTGGATCTGCGGCTTAATGAAGGTGGCTATACACGTAACGAAATGATGTTGTACTCGTTTCTCAGTGAACGTCCGTTTAGAGAGATGCATCACGGAGGGGCGACTCAGAACAGTATCGCCTTTAAGGAAAATCTAAGTCGGCTGTATCAATCCCGCGGAATGATTCGCGGTTACGAACGACGGTTGAGTCGTGAACTGGAACCTGTGGGTGAGGGAGCAGGGTTTGAGCTTTCAGAGGATTGGAATCCCAGAGTTGTTCCGGATGAAGATCGGTTTGAAGGAAATATCTATGTCCTCACCAGTGGCAGGACACATTCCGCTGCTTCGGCCATTTGCAGTCGTCTACAAGCGACTCAAAGTGCTGTGTTTATTGGAGAGGAAACAGGAGGTGTCAATGGCGTGTTCACTGCCGGTACGACCCTTGTGTACGCCCTGCCGAATACTGGAATCGAGTTGGCAGTACCCATCCTTAAGTACAGTAATCTGGAGAAATTACCTGCCGAAAGCGGGCGAGGCATTAAACCGGACCACACGGTTACCATCAGACCGGTGGATATTCAGTCGGGCGAAGATCGCGTACTAAAGTTTGCAATCGAGCTGGTACGTCGCCATAGCCGGGAAGACTAGTCGGCCAAAATCAGAGAAGTCTTAAGTGGTAACACCGTTGAAATAAAAAACCGGGAAACCACAGCGACTGCAGTTTCCCGGCTTGGATGAGGCTGGTAACTCAACGTCAAAGATTATAGCTCTTTAATCTTGATGTTCTTCCAGGATACTTCAAATGGTCCTGTGCCTTTCTTGATCCCATGAACCTGAAGGCCAATAAAGCCTTTGGAATGAGTTTTGTAGATATCTTCATCCACAAGCGTTTCAATTTTGACCCCGTTAATCCAGGTTTCAATTTTGGGTCCCTGAGCAACGACACGGAATTTGTTCCAGGCACCGTCTTTGAAATGTTTGTGAGGGATAAGCCGGTCTGCTGTGGTTAACCAACCACGGCCAGTCGCCTCGCCATAGACATAACCAGCCTCTGCACCTTTAGCTCCACTGGCTTCAATTTCAACCTGTGGACCGTTGACGCGGCCGAATTTGACATCGCTGTTTTCCGGGACTGGCTTCGTTTGACTGCGGATTTGAACACCGCTGTTGAGCTGGTTGGATACTTTGACTTCAAATTCCAATTCAAAATCTCCGTACAGTTTCTTCGTGCAGAGGAAGCTATTTGGACTGCCTTCGTTCGTTTTGCCGGTAATGGCGTCGCCTTCAATACGGTAGGTGGCTGTTCCGTTTTTTTGAATCCAACCGTTGAGGTTTTTACCGTTAAACAGATCGACCCATTCGCCGGCTGTTGCTGAAGCGGAAAGGGCGACCGCAATAAACATGCTTAATGCAATTCGTTTCATGAAATATGTCCTTTGTAAATATTTTTGAGCAATGAGGGAAGTGACGTGAAGTCACCTAGGTGATTATACAGCAATTGAATCCTTCTTTAGAACAAGGCAAAGAGATTGAATTCTGATTCTGTTTCTACCGTGTTCAGCTGGTTTAGCAGCCGATACTAATCCTATGGATTGTTATGATTACCCTCAGTATTGGGATCTGGCGTTTCGGGATTCCACTCGGGAAGAGGCTGATTTTGTGGATGCCGTATCCCGACGTTGGCTGAAGTCTAAAGCTGTGCGGATTTATGAACCCGGGTGCGGTGGCGGCCGGCTTGTAGTGGAGCTTTCTCGTCGGGGATATCAGGTAACAGGAGTGGATCTTAGCGAATCCGCGATTCGTTACCTGCGTCGTCGTCTCAGACGCAATGCACTTGGAGCCACTATTCACGTTGCTGACATGATTGATTACCAGTGTCGCCCTAAAGTTGATATTGCCATCAATACGGTGAATACCTTTAGGCATCTGTTGTCGGAAAGAGATGCAGTGGATCACCTCGAAAGCGTTGCAGCCAGCTTAAAGAAAGGAGGCTTTTACATTCTTGGGTTTCATCTGTTGCCTCCGGACGCTGCTTTAGAGGACCGTGAAGTGTGGACTGCCAGGCATGGTCGGATTGCTGTGCATATGACTCTGGATGCTTTTGGTGCCAATCGACGCACGAGACTCGAGACTTTGCGGTTTCGCATGCAGGTGCTTGGAGGCAAGGAGACGAAGGAGTTTTCCACCGACTACCAGATGAGGATCTATCAGGCTTCCCAGGTGCGATCGTTGTTAGCTAAGGTGCCAGACTTCGAATTGGTCGAAGTGTACGACTTTTATTACGACATGGATGAGCCACAAGCATTAGACAATCGATTAGGTGATGCAGTCTTCCTGTTACGACGCGTCTGATTGTGACGCACGTGTTGCCTGTGGTGTCGTGGAGTACAGCTATTGCCACATCGTCCAGATCGTTCCGTCGCCAACATCATAGACTTTTAGTTTCTCAAGCGAGCCATCCCGTGTGTTGATCCGATAAGTGACCATCGTACCACTACGCTGTCCGGCAGCTACCAGGAATGAGCCTGTCGCGTCAACCGAGATGCTTCGTGGAAACCACTCGGTGGGATACGTACCGATACGTTTAAGTTTTCCTCGTTTATCAATGGAAAAAGCAGCGATGGAGTCCAGGTGCTGTTCGCGTTGTTCAGTATCGCGATTGGATACGTACGCAAATTTCCCATTAGGAGTAATCTTGATGTCTGCAGCTGCGCTACCGCCCTGATAGCCATCTGGTAATGAAGACAGCGTTTGTACACGAGTCAGCATCCCTGTTTTGGTATCAAGTTGATAGCCACTAATGCCACCTCCTCGTTCGTTAGACGTGTAGGCCATGTCTAAACCAGGATGAAAAGCAATGTGACGCGGCTGGTGATATTGGTGGTTTTCGTCCGGCCCCATTACCCAGGGTTCAGCTAGCGGAGTCAGTTTCCCGGAGGGAATATCCAGTTTGTATTGATACACTTTGTTCGGTGAAGTGTGAGG
>CETM01016359.1_pt1 | contig 22061 bp, 27 predicted proteins | sample 361451 | NCBI WGS metagenome assembly CETM01 (sample SAMEA2622690, study PRJEB7988) | marine metagenome | isolation source: saline water (ENVO:00002010), including
TGAGTGTTCATCCAGGGTTTGGTGGACAAAAATTCATACCTGAAGTTGTTGATAAAATCAAAAAATTAAGAGAAATAAAAGATAAGGAAAATCATAAATTTGATATTGAAGTGGATGGTGGAATAAATTTTGAAAATAGTAAAACTGTAATTCATGCTGGAGCAAATATACTTGTATCTGGAACAACAATTTTTAAAAGTAATAATGGTGATATAAAAAAGAATATTGATACTCTAAGATCTAGTTAAAAAAATGATTTTAAAAAATTCATTTAATTATATAAATCAATTTTTTTTTTTCTTTACAAGCAAAACGAGAAATTTTTATTTAAATTCAATAGTTTATAATAATAAAATATCTAAAACTGAAAATAAAAGTTTAGAGTATAAACCAAGTCCTGAATTAACCGATTGTATTATAAAATATAAAAAAAAAAAAAATAAAATTGAGGATTTTTCATTACAATCAATATGGATTAACAAAAATATAAAAAAAAAGGATTATGAAAAATTGCATAATTTTTTTTGGCTTTTCACTTTAGATCTTAAATCCTCTAAAAATATTACTCAGTCAATAATTCTTAATTGGATTAATTCGAACAGTAAATACAATGCAAAAAATTGGGAGATTGATGTTCTTTCAAAAAGAATAATTGCTTGGATATCTAATTCGAAATTAACTTATGAAGAAAGCAATGAGGATTATAAGAAAAAGTTTAATAATATAATTCAAAAACAAACAAATCACTTAATAAATGAAATAGAAAGATCAGAAAATCTTGATGATAAAGTTTTAGGATGTACAGCAGTAATACTTGTGGGTTTATCATATCAAAACAATTTAAAACACTTGGAATTTGGTTTAAATTTTTTAAAAAAAGTAACTAAATATTCTTTAGATTCTGAAGGTTTTCCAAAGTCTAGGAGTATAAGACAATTAATTTTTTATTATAAATATTTTATCTTAATTCGGGAATGGTTAAAAGAATCTCAAAATGATATTCCTGAATACATTGATGAGACTATATACAATTTGGGAAGCGCTTATTCATTGCTATCTCAAGGCTTAAAACAGAGCGCTTTATTCAATGGAAATCATGAAACAAACAACGAAGATTTTGATAACTATCTTTTAAAATTTGGATATAAATTTAAAAATGAAAATCAGGAGATTGGCGGTTATTCAGTTCAAAAAAATAAAAAGATTGCACTTGTAATGGACATTGGGCATAGCCCAGAAAAAAAATTTTCTAAGGATTACCAATTTGGTGCCTTATCTTTCGAGATTATATCAAATCAAAATAAGATAATATGCAATTCTGGATATTTTCAAAATCATAAACATAAATTAAATGGATTATCTAAAGCTACGGCAAATCATAGTACTTTAATTATTGATAATAGTTCCTCATGTAAGTTACAAAAAGTTGGAAGTAAAAGCTCAGTTGTTGAACAGAGTTTAAAAATTTTAAATAAGTCAAGTTCTTTTGAGAAAAATTACTGGAATATAGTTGCTTCACACAATGGTTATCTAAAAAAATATGGAATTATCCATGAACGAAAAATAGCATTTTATCCTGAACAGAATAAATTTATTGGAACAGATAGTATTATTAAAAAAAAAAATTATAAAAATGTTAATTTTGAAATACGTTTTCATTTATTACCGACTTCAAAGATAATGAAAACACAAGATAAAAAATCTATTTTTATAGAGGTTGATAAAGAAGGTTGGAAATTTACAACCGAAAATTATGAAATAAATTTAGAGACAGGCCTTTATTTTGGTAAAAAAAATACTTTTGTAGAAAATCAAAATATATTTATTTCTGGAATGACACAAAATGAAAATCAGAATATAAAATGGGTCTTAAATAAAATCTAATGAGAAAAATAAAAAGAGCCATAATTTCATTATCAAATAAAAAAAATTTGATTTCTATTTTAAAAATTTTAAAGAAATATAAAATAGAGATAATTAGTTCAGGAGGAACTTACAAGAAAATAAGAAAACTTAAATATAAGTGCACTCAAATTTCGGATTATACTAAGTTTTCAGAAATACTAGATGGGAGAGTTAAGACACTGCACCCTAAAATACATGCTGGAATTTTAAGTAATAGAAAAAATAAAAAGCATACAAAACAATTATTAGTAAATAAATTTGAAGAGATTGATTTGGTCATTGTAAACTTTTATCCATTTGAAGAAGCTTTAAAAAAGTCTAAAAATCACTCTAAAATAATTGAAAATATTGATGTGGGTGGACCTACAATGGTCAGAGCTGCTGCAAAAAATTATAACTTTGTAACAGTTATTACTAAAATTGATCAATACCCAAAATTAATCGATGAGCTTAATATTAATAAAGGAAGTACTTCTTTAAAATTTAGACAAAAAATGTCTGAGACAGCGTTTTTTGAAACAGCTTATTACGATTCTGTTATATCTGAATACTTTAATACTTTGTCATTAAACAAGTTTCCCACAAAAAAAATTTTATATGGAAATTTAATTGAAAAGCTCAGATATGGTGAAAATCCTCATCAATCAGGGGCTTTATACTCAAAAGGAAAAAATTTAAATATTAAACAATTAAGCGGCAAACAACTTAGTTACAATAATTACAATGATATTTTTTCTGCAATAACAATTACAAAATCTTTACCAAAAAATACTGGAACTGTAATCGTTAAACATGCAAATCCATGTGGTGTTTCAATTAATAAAGATAAGATTAAAAGTTTTAAACAAGCTCTGAATTGTGACCCGATTAGTGCTTTTGGGGGAATTGTTTGCTGTAATTTTAAAGTAAATAAAAAACTTGCAACTGAATTGAATAAGACTTTTTTTGAGGTTATTATTGGAAATAAGATAGATAGAGGCGCTATCAAAATCTTAAAAAAAAGAAAAAACCTAAGAATAATTGATGCCTTTGAGTCTAATATTAAAGATGCTCAAAGCGTAATTTCAAATTCTGGCAATTTCTTGATTCAAACAAATGATGATTCTTTTTTTTCGAAAAAAAATTTTAAAATTGTATCAAAAACAAAACCTGATAAAAAAACTTTTAATAGTTTATTATTTGCGTTTAATGTTTGTAGATATGCAAAATCAAATGCAATCGTTTTAGCTAACGATACATCAACCGTAGGAATTGGTTCTGGACAACCAAGTAGACTAGACAGTTGTAAAATTGCTATTAGTAAAATGAAAAAATTTCAAAAATCTGAAAATAGTAGCAAAATAATTGCTGCATCAGATGCTTTTTTTCCTTTTGTTGATGGTATTGAAACTTTAGTTAATTCCGGTGTTTCTGCTGTAATTCAGCCATCTGGATCAATAAGAGATAAAGAAATAATCAAATTTGCAAATCAAACTAAAACTATATTAATTTTTTCTAAAACTAGACATTTTAGGCATTAGGTATTTTATCAATTTTAGCAGCTAATATAAAATCACTCTCTGCCAATCCTTTTATCGCATGGGTAAATATTTTAATTTTTGCATACCCCCATCCGAACCAAATATCAGGATGATGACCTTCGGTTTCTGCAATATTTCCAACTTTATTTATAAATTTTTGACTATTAATAAAATTTTCAAACTTAAATTCTTTAATTAAATAAAAATTATTAGACTCGTCTTGCTTAACATCCCATCCGTCTACTTTTTTTAAATATTTATGTATCTCATTTATATCAAAAGAAGGAATGCCACCTTCGCATGGAATACATTTTTTTTCTGATAAATCACTCATAAAACTCCTTTATGGAGCGGGCAAAGGGGGTCGAACCCTCGACCTTCTCGTTGGCAACGAGACGCTCTACCACTGAGCTATGCCCGCTTATTAAAATTGATTATAAATATAGGTTTTTTTTATTGCAAGCAATATTAAATTAAATTCATTAATGATATACTCAATAAATAAATTATGAATAAAAAAGAAAAATTTCCTAATAAAATTTCTGTTTTCCCTTTGTCAAATTTTATTTTCTTTCCAAATACCAATGTTCCATTAAATATTTTTGAACCAAGATATATTGAAATGATTAATGATAGTATGAAAAGTTCTAGATTAATTGGGATGGTTCAACCAAAAAAAAATATGGAGGGGTCTACAGATGGTCTTTATGATATTGGTTGCTTAGGAAAAATAACAAGTTTTAGTGAAACAGAAGACGGAAGATATTTAATTGTATTAAATGGTTTATCTAGATTTAAAATTATTGAGGAAATAAAAAACGACAAACTTTATCGTGAATGTAAAATTAGTTTTGAAGAATTTGAAAATGATACAAACACAAATAAAGATGATATAAAATTTTCTGATTTAAAACTTATATTTAAAGACTTTAAGAGTTTCTTTGAAAAAAGAGGTTTTGTAATTAATTGGAATGAACTTGAAAAGCAAAGTTTAGAACAAACCATTAATGCACTTGCGATGGCTTCGCCATTTTCTCTTGAAGAGAAACAAATTCTTTTAGAAACAAAAAATTTAAGCTTACGAAAAGATAAGTTAGAGGAAATACTCAAAACTTATGTTTTAGATAACTTTGAAAATAGCACGCTTCAATAACTATAAAACCAAACCTTTATTCGCATAGCTGGAGAAAAATTTATTAAAATTTTTATTTTTATCAATTATTTTGAAAAATATATTCGAAATATTATTTTTAATTTTATAATCAAATTTAAAAAATTCATAAATGAAATCTATTCCAGATGTAAAAATATAATTATAGTGTTTAGTGTTATTTTCAAATTCCTTAAAGATTGAAATATCTAGTGGCAAACCAAGATCTATTTTTTTTTTAATAATTTTTGACAGAACTTGAAGATCTCTTAAACTGATATTAAAACCTTGTCCAGCAAGTGGATGAACTCTGTGTAACATATCACCAAATGCTAGAATATTTTTTTGAAAATAATTTCTTAATACAGAAAATGATAAATCAAACTCATCTATCTCAGAAAAGTTTTTTATTTGATATTTAAAATTATAATAATTAATTAAATCTATAACATTTATTTTTGTAAATTTTATTTTACTTATATCTATCGAAAAAACTATTGATGTTTTAGAATTTGATAAAGGTAAAAATGCAATAGGGCCATGTTTTGTAAAAATCTGTGAAGCTGTTTTATTGTTTATTGGTTTATGATTAATTATACATGTAAAAGCTTTACTGTTATATTGCTTATTAATTTTTTTAAAAAAGAGTTCTTTTGAAATTACATTGTTTTGATCACAATTAATTATTAAATCAAAATTTTTTTTCGTTATTTTTTTTAATAAATTATTATTATTTAGGCAAATTTTTTTATAAAGGAAATTTTTTTTCAAATTTTTCTCTAATAAATTGTAAATTTCATTATCTTTGATCATATAAAATAGACTTTTTTTATGGTCCTCAAAATTTAAAATCTTTTGTTTTTTGTATTTTTCACTGTAAACGTTTATTTTTTCAATATCCCAAATCATTTTTTTTTTTATGTTTAAAATTTCTTTATTAAAAAATTTAAAATTATCACTTGTAATTCCGATTGTTCTGGTATTAGATTTCTTTTTATTGCCTCTCACGTAGTTAAAAACTTTAATATTCTTATTTGTTAAGTTTTTAGCTAATGAGAGAGTTATTAAACTATCGCCAATTAAACACACATTCATATTTAAAATTTAATTTTAACAATAAATATTAAATGATACAAAGTGATTAATTTGATTCATTTTATGGAAATAAAAAAAATAGCTAAAAATAGCTTTGATTTCGTTATAAATCGTTTAATCGAACTTTTGGGACTTTGCGTCGCTACACTAGGTTTACTTCTTTTGATATCTTTAATTAGCTACTCTCCAGAAGATCCAAATTTCATATTCACAGGTGAAAAGGAAATTAAAAATATACTTGGATTTAGAGGAAGCGTTATTTCAGATTTTTTTTTCCAGTCAATTGGGCTAATTTCAATTCTGGTTGCAGTCACAATTTTCATATCAGGTATAAATGTAATTAAAAACAAAAAAACCATTATTTTAGTTGAAAATTTATTTTTTACTATTTTATATTGTTTATTTGGATCCTTATTTTTCACTTTTTATTATTCAGAATCTTTTTGGTTATCAATTAATGGTAATGGGGGTTTTGTTGGAAAATTTTTAAAAAGCAATTTTTTATTTGAAATAATCAGCTTGAATCCAAAAATTTGTTTTTATATTTTAATAGTTACTATTATTACTTTATTTATAATAAGTATTAATTTTAATATCAAAAAAATAATTTTATACTTCAAAAACTTTAAGAAAATAGCTTTTTCTAAAAAAGTGAATTTACAAGATTCTTCAAGCAATAATACAAAAATGGACAGTATGAATATTGAAACTTATAAGAGTCCGATCCAAGAAAATTTTCCATTTACAAAAATAAAAGATGAAAATCCCTCTAATAAAAAGAGATTTGCTTTACCTTCAGTGGATTTATTAAAATCACCAGAAGCAAAGAGTAAAAACAAAGATGCAAATTCTTCAGGTCTCGACCCTGCTTTCCTAGAAAAAATTTTGTTAGACTTTGGTGTTGAAGGAAAAATAAAAAAAATCAGTAGTGGTCCTGTTGTTACTTTAAATGAATTCGAACCAGCGGCTGGTGTTAAGGTATCAAAAATTATAAATTTATCAGAAGATATTGCTAGAAACACTAGTTCTGAGTCAGCAAGAATATCTACTATTCCTGGAAGTAACACAATTGGTATTGAGCTTCCAAATTCATCAAGAGAAAATGTTTACTTGAGCGAAATATTATCAAATAAAGATTTTTTAAAAAAAGATATTAAATTGCCAATAGCCTTAGGGAAAAATATTTCTGGTACACCCATAATTGGCGATTTAGCTTCAATGCCTCATTTATTAATAGCTGGAACTACTGGATCTGGAAAATCTGTTTGTATTAATACTATTATACTATCTTTATTATACAGTCATACTCCAGAGAAGTGTAAATTTATTTTAATTGACCCAAAAAAATTAGAACTATCTCCATATGAGGGTATTCCTCATTTGTTATGTCCAGTAATTACCGAGGCAAAAAAAGCTGCGTCTGTTTTAGGCTGGGTCGTAAAAGAAATGGAAAATCGATACCGTTTAATGAGCAAGGAGGGCGTGAGAAATATAGAAGGCTACAATTCTAAACATAAACTTCCAATGCCTTTCATAGTAGTAATTGTTGATGAAATGTCAGATTTGATGCTAGTAGCGGGAAAAGAAATTGAAAATTATATTCAGAAATTATCTCAGATGGCTAGAGCTGCGGGAATTCATATCATTATGGCAACTCAGAGACCTAGTGTTGACGTTATAACCGGAACAATAAAAGCAAATTTTCCAACTAGAATATCATTTCAGGTTACTTCAAAAATTGATTCTAGAACAATTCTTGGTGAACAAGGAGCTGAACAATTATTAGGAAAAGGAGATATGCTATTTATGTCTTCAGCTAACAAAGTAATTAGAATTCATGCTCCTTTTGTATCTGAGAACGAAATTGAAAAAGTTAATAATTATCTTAGATCTAAAGAGGATCCTGATTATGTCGACGAAATATTAAGTTTTGCAGACGAAAAAGAGGATGTCGAAAATAGCTCTAACAATTCTGAAAAAGATGAACTTTATAAAGAAGCAGTAGAATTAATCAAATCAGAGCAGAAAGCTTCAACATCGTTTTTACAGAGAAAATTACAGATAGGCTATAATCGAGCTGCAAGAATAATTGATATGATGGAAGCAGAAGGTATTGTAAGTAAAGCAAATCATGTTGGTAAAAGAGATGTTCTCTAATGAAGAAAATTTTTATTTTATTATTTATTTTTCTTTTTGCAATAAAACCACTACATGCATCTATTAAGGAAAAAATTATACTAAATCTTAAAAATACTAATAATTTAACATTTAAATTTGAACAAAAAATAAATAACCTCTTTGAACACGGAAAGTGTACAGTTAAATATCCTAAAAAAATCTATTGTATTTACAACAATAAGAAGAAAAAGATAATGGTTTCTAATGGTAAAACTTTAGTAATAACAAATAAAAAAAAAAGTAATTATTATCTTTATCCTTTAAGCAAAACTCCATTAGAACTTATATTGGATAAAAACTATCTTATTAATCAAATTGAAAAATTAAAAGGACGAAATGTTGATGATAAATATTATAATTTTACAATATTAAATGAAAATAATAAAATTAACATTTATTTTAATCTTAAAAATTACAATTTAATAGGTTGGCAAACTGAGGATATTTACCAAAATTTAGCCATTACATTTATTTCGAAAATAAAAATTAATCAAAAAATCAACGATAATATCTTTGAAATTCCAAAAATGAAAATGAATTAAGCTATATTTGCTTTTAATGTCTCAGATTTAAAAATAGCCATTCCTCTAGATAAGTAATTTTTTAAAGCGTTCTTATGATCTAAAGAACATGTATGGAGCCACAAACGTTTTATGTTAAATTGAAAAGATTTTTTAATAGCTTCGCTTAAAAGATAGCCACCTAATTTTTTTCCAAAATAATTCTCTAAAATCCCAAAATATGCTATCTCTATCTCTTCTTTTATTTCGTGAAAAATTAATTCAAAATAACCAATTATATCCTCATTATTTTTTAGTACATATGTATAAATTTTTTTATTTGAAACATAATCTATCCAATTTTTATTAGACCACTCTAATCTATCTTTCCAGAAATGTTTTTTTCCGATTTGTTTATAGAAAAATTTATTTAATTGAAAATCATTTGGTTCAACTAAGATAATTGAATAATTGCCTTCTGGTTTTCGGACTTCATTTAAATCTTTAAGAGACTTAATTTCCAAATATGTTCTAGAAATATTTTCAATCACTGAACCATTTTACCTATTTTTTCTCCACCAAATATGTGGAAGTGTAAATGTGGAACTTCTTGACCTCCGTCCTCACTAATATTTGAAAGTATACGGTACCCTTTCCCTTTATCTGTTGATATCCCTAATTTTTGAGCAACTATCTTTAAGCCCTTCATTAATCCTAAAATCTCGTCTGATGATGCTTTTTCAGAAAAATCATCTAAATCAATATACTTTCCTTTTGGTATCACTAGTGCATGAATTTTTTTTTGGGGATTTATATCATAAAAAGATAAGACAAAATTATCTTCGTATATTTTTTTGCAAGGTATTTCTCCTCTTAGTATTTTTGCAAAAATATTGTTTTCGTCATACTTCATTCGATAACCTCTATTTCCTCAATAATACTTAATATTTTATTTCCCTGTAATACTGCTAGGACTACAGCACATTCATAATCAGCATAAGAGGTTTCTTCTGCAATTTGCTTCATTTTCAAACACTTTGATTTTGATGAGGTTAAAAGGTGTTCTTGTAGTTCTCCATCTAGATACATCATAAGACCAATGACTTCCCCCTCTTTCTCAAAACCTACTTGTTCCTCAATCATCGCAACTCTACTACCAACTCCAATATCAAAATCTTTAATTGCTACAAATGCTTTATATATTACAAATCCTATAATAATAAAAAAAACAATTTTTATTTTTCCCATAAAAAATCACTTTTCAATTAAATTTTCTAAATATTATATACTCAATTTTTAAGTTAATAAAGTTTGATTATCATTTTTTTTCTATAAAAATTATTTCAGGCAAACTTTTATTTTTAAAAATAAAGTTTCCTTTCTCCAAATTTAAAGAATTTATCATTTGGTGTATTTTTTTTTTTTCTGCATCATCCAAGTATTTAGAATAATGATTTCCAGTATTAAAAATAGATTGTACAAAGTCATTAGCTCCATAATCTAATTTATCATCGTTTAAAGCTGGCACACTTAAATAGTGACATGTATCTTCAATTACATAAATACCTTTACTTTTAAGTTTAGGTAAAAAATAATTCAAAGTTAATATTTGATCTCTTTTATTATGACTTCCGTCATCAATAATAATATCAAATTGAAAATCTAGATAACTTGAAACTTGGTTTAATGTTTTTCTGTAACGTGTATTTATATACAATTTGTTAATCTTTTTTGATGTATACTGAATTTGAAAAGGATTTACATCTAAACAATAGATTTCTGGATCTTCAAAATATTTTAAAAAAGACGCTGCACTCGCTCCTAGTAATGAGCCTATCTCTAAAATTTTTATTTCTTTTTTTAATTTATATTTTGAAAAATATTTTTCATAAAGATGAGAATAATTATGTCCTCTTACAATTTCGCCACCAAAATTAACTTTAGTCCCTTTATCTGAATTGAAAAATATAAATAAATCATCTAAAGATTTATTTTTTAGGTGATTAAACTCTTCATGATCTAAATTTTTTTTTTTAATTGAAAAAGAAATTCTTATAATCTCTAATATATATTTATATGGGTAACCAAAAATTTTACTTAATACCTTAAAATATTTTTTTTCATTAATAAATAATTTTAAAATTGTTTTATATGAAAAAAAAAATTCTCTAAATTTCATCTATAGATTTTTGAGATCTTTTTTTTAATTCGCTCATAATTTCCTCTATTTTAATATCATTTGCCTCTAAATAAATTATTAAATGATAAAAAACATCTGCTGCTTCATGAATTTTATTAGTATTTTTTTCAACTGCCTCAATTAACTCTCTAATTTCCTCTAAAACTTTTTCTTTACTTAATGATTTATTGCTTAACAATTTGTTTGTATAAGATCCATCGACTGGATTATTTTTTCTTTCTCTTGCAAGTTTAAAAAGGCTTTCAAGTGCAGTAAGCATATTAAATCCTAACAGGTATTCCTTTTGAGTCCAAATAATCTTTAGCTTGTTTTATAGAATATTTTCCGTAGTGAAATATCGATGCTGCCAAAACAGCACTAGCATTGCCAAGTTTAATGCCATCAACTAAGTGATCTAAGTTACCAACTCCACCAGAAGCTATAATTGGAATATTTACGCTAGAGGATATTCGAGACATTAATTCAATATCATAACCAACTTGAGTACCATCCTTATCCATTGAAGTTATTAGTAATTCCCCCGCACCACTTTCTTCCATTTCTTTTGCAAACTTAACTGCGTTAATCCCCGTTTTATTTCTTCCACCGTGAGTATAAATCTCCCACATATCTCCATTTTTTTTTGCATCTATTGCAACAACAATACATTGGGAGCCAAACTTTTTTGAACTATCAATGATAACTTTCTTATTATTTACAGCAGCTGTATTAATTGAAACTTTATCAGCTCCGCTATTGAGCAATTTACTGATATCCTCAATACTTCTAACGCCACCACCAACTGTTAAAGGTACAAAACATTTCTTGGATGTTTTTTCTACAACATCAAAAATAATATCTCTATTCTCGTTTGAGGCTGTAATATCTAGAAAACAAATTTCATCTGCGCCACCATCGCTATAAATTTTTGCTTGTTCCACAGGGTCTCCAGCATCTTTTAAACCCACAAAATTAATACCTTTTACAACGCGACCGTTCTTTACATCTAGACAAGGGATTATTCTATTTTTAAGCATCTTCTTTTGCTAACTCCTTTAAATCAATATCACCATCATAAATTGCTTTTCCCACTATTATACCCTCAATATTTTTTAAACTCTTTGCTTTTTTAATATCGTCTATTGATGAAACTCCGCCAGATATAATTACAGGACAATTTGATTTAGCAGCAACTTTTGATGTTTCTTCAAAATTTGGGCTTTGTTTCATGCCATCTTTATTTATATCTGTATAAATCAATCTGCTAACACCATAATCATTTACATCATTTAAATAATCTAAAGTTAATTGATTGGAATTTTCTTTCCAGCCAGATACTGACAAATATCCATCTTTAGCATCTAAGCCTAATGCTATTTTATTTAGAAACTTTTGACATGCCTCCTTTAAAAATTTTTTATCTTTAATAGCTGCACTCCCTAAAATTACCATCTCAACTCCTATATCAATGTATTTTTGAATACTATCAAAATTTCTAATACCTCCTCCTATCTCAACTTTAAGACCAAATTTGCTCACTATATCTTGGATTATATCTAAGTTTACTGTTTCCCCGGTTAAAGCACCATCTAAGTCAACAATATGTAAATTTTTGAAACCATAATCTTTATATTTGCTAGCTTGTTCGACTGGGGACATTTCATATTCTGTTTTATTTTTAAAGTCTCCTTTAACAAGTCTTACACACTTTCTATCTTTAATATCTATTGCAGGGAATATTTTCATTTTATAAATCTACAAAATTCTTAATAATTTTAAGTCCTATTTTGTCACTTTTTTCAGGATGAAATTGAGTTCCAAAAATATTTCCTTTTTCAATAGAACAGACAATATTTGACGAATAATCTGTTGTTGCAGAAATTACATTTTTATCTTCAGGAATAAATTCATAACTATGAACAAAATACATATGAGAATTTTTTTCTATATCTTTTAAAATCTTACTTTCTTTCACAATATTTATTTGATTCCAACCAATATGAGGAAGTTTAAATTTTCCATTTTTATTATCTATTTTTGAGACTTTGCCCGAAATCCAACCTAATCCTTTTGTTTCAGTTTCTTCATAACCGATATCAGCAAACATTTGCAAGCCAACACAAATACCGAGAAGTGGTTTTTTTTTATTTATTGCAAAATCATTAAGTATGTCTGCAAGACCGTTGATTTTATTTAAAGCATCTATACAACTCTTAAACGAGCCTTGTCCTGGTAAAACTACTTTATCACTAGATTCAATTTTTTTTAAATCTGAGGTTACTTCAATTTTTGCTTTATCTTTAGCAACTTCCCTAAAGGAATTTATTACGGAGCTTATGTTCCCCGAATTATAATCGACTATTGCGACTTTCATTAATTTTTTTATAAAGAACCTTTTGTAGAGGGAACTGTCTTTTTATTTTTAGGATCCAATTCTAATGCTGTTCTCAATGATCTGGCTAATCCTTTATAACAAGATTCTATAATGTGATGACTGTTATCACCATAAATATTTTCTACATGTAAGGTTATGCCTGCTGATTGTGCAAATGCTTGGAACCATTCTTTGAATAGTTCAGTATCCATCTCCCCTAACTTTTCAACTTTTAATTTAACATTCCAAATTAGATAAGGTCTGTTAGAAACGTCTATAGCAACTCTAGTCAATGTTTCATCCATAGGAAGTAGAGCGTGGGCATATCTTTTTATACCAATAAAATTTTTAGATGCTTTTTTTAAACATTCGCCAATTGCAATTCCAGTATCCTCAGTCGTATGATGTAAATCTATATGAGTGTCGCCTTTAGCTTTAACGCTTAAATCTATTGAGGAGTGTTTTGATAGCTGTTCTAACATGTGATTAAGAAAACCAATTCCTGTGTCAATTTTATACTTTCCTTTCCCATCAATATTAAGGTCTACTTTTATAGATGTTTCTTTTGTTTTTCTTGTGATGTTGGCTTTTCGCTTCATAATTTTTATAGGTATATCTCCATTAATTAGTTATATCAACATAACTAATAAAGCCCTTGAACTATCAAAAATAATATCCATTTAACAATAATGACAACGATTGTTTTAGTAAGAAAAAATAAAGATGTTGTAGTTGCTAGCGATGGACAGGTGAGCATGGGTAATACTGTTATCAAAAGTACTGCTAATAAAGTTAGAAAAATTGAGAAAAGAAATGTGATAGCAGGTTTTGCAGGTTCAACAGCTGATGCACTAACTTTGTTTGAAAGATTAGAGTCTAAGTTAGAAAAGCATGCAGGTAATTTAACAAGAGCAGCCGTTGAATTAGCTAAGGACTGGAGAACAGATAAATATCTAAGAAGACTTGAGGCCTTGATGGCAATAGGTGATAAAGAAAAAAGTTTTATTATTTCTGGAACAGGAGATGTCTTAGAACCAGAAGGAGATGTTATAGGTATTGGTTCAGGAGGAAATTATGCGTTAGCATCAGCAAAAGTTTTAATGGATACAAATTTAACTGCTGAAGAAATCGCCAAAAAAGCTATTAAGGTTGCTTCTGAAATATGTGTTTTTACTAATGATAAAGTAACTATAGAAAAAATTTAATGGAAAATTCGAACGTTACACCACTGGTACAAAAAGACAAAAATAAAGATGATAATAAGTCCTACATAAGCTCTCTATCTCCAAGAGAGATAGTTTCTGAGCTTGATAGATATGTTGTTGGACAAAATAAAGCCAAAAGAGCTGTTGCAATAGCATTAAGAAATAGGTGGAGAAGACAGGCCCTTGAAGGTGAAATGAGAGATGAAGTCTTGCCTAAAAACATTTTAATGATAGGTCCAACTGGTGTAGGAAAAACAGAAATTTCTAGAAGATTATCAAAACTCGCAGAAGCTCCTTTTGTAAAAGTAGAAGCAACTAGATTTACTGAAGTTGGTTATGTTGGAAGGGATGTTGAACAGATTGTAAGAGATTTATTAGAAATTGCTATCGCAATGGAAAAAGTAAAAAAAAGAAAAGAAGTATCAGCTATAGCTCAAAAAAATGCGGAGGAAAAAGTTCTTGACGCTTTGGTTGGAAATAAAGCCAGTATAGCAACTAGAGAAAGTTTTAGAAAAAGACTAAGAAATGGTGATTTAGACGATAACGAAATTGAAATAGCAGTAAATGAAACAAGCTCTATGCCATCTTTTGAAATACCAGGAATGCCTGGAGCAAACGTTGGAATGATTAATCTTGGAGAAATGCTTGGAAAATCAATGGGAAATAAACCTAAAAAGAAAAAAATGACAGTTAAAGAGTCTCACGAAATTTTAATAAATGAAGAATCCGATAAACTTATTGAACAAGATAAAATTATTAAAGCTGCAAAAAATTCAACTGAAAATAATGGTATTGTTTTTCTAGATGAGATTGACAAAATTTCTGCTCGTACAGATCGTGTTGGTGGCGATGTTTCTAGAGAAGGTGTTCAAAGAGATTTATTACCTCTAATCGAGGGTACAACTGTTAGTACAAAGTATGGGCCAATTAAAACTGATCATATTTTATTTATTGCATCCGGAGCTTTTCAACTTGCAAAACCTTCAGATTTATTGCCTGAATTACAAGGCCGTTTGCCAATAAGAGTTGAACTTGATGCATTAACTAGTGATGATTTTAAAAGAATTTTGAAAGAACCAGATAATTCATTAATTAAACAATACAAGGCTCTCTTAAAAACAGAAAATGTTGAGTTAGATTTTTCAGATGATGGTATTGATACGATTGCAAACTTAGCAACAGAGGTAAATTCTACTGTTGAAAACATTGGAGCAAGAAGATTACATACTATAATTGAAAGAGTTTTAGACGATATAAGTTTTACAGCAACTGATAATTCAGGAAAAAAAATCACTATTAATTCAGATTACGTTAAAAAAAATCTTGGGGAATTAGTTAAAGATACAGATTTATCTAAGTTTATTCTTTAACGTTTTTTAGATAAATATTGAAAGCTCCACTGCCACCTTCTTTTTCGTCAGCTTCTTTTATTTCTTTAATAAGTTTCATTAAATCTGAATTTGATTTAATAAACTCAGGAACTGAATATTTTAGAATACTCAAATCTTTAGAAACGTAAGGATCATTTTGTGTGTTTGACCTTAACCCTTTTCCGGTAATAACTACAAGTTTTTTGATATTGGCAGAAGAACAGCGTTTTATATATTCACTTACAATCTTATTGGCAGTTTCTAAAGAAGATCCATGTAGATCAATTATTTTTGAGTCTTCTCCAGAATAAGTATTTTTATATTCAGATAAATCTTTATTAAATATTTTATCTTTACTATTTATAAAATTTTCCCAGTCTTTTTTGTCCTTATCTGTGAATTTTTTGTTCAATTATGTTAAAATATCTACAAGTTGCCAATTCGGATTATTTGAACGAGTATCTCTAGAAAAAACCCACGTATCATGAATTTTTTTTATTTTTTTTGGATCTCCAGAAATTATATTTTTATTTTTATCTTTAATGCAAGTAATAACCTCACTAACGAAATCTACTGTTACTTTTAAGATTTCGTCAATATTTTTATGTTCTTTAATGACAGCAGAATTTACACCAATAAAAGTTATTTCTGCATAATGGCCCCTTTTACTTCTCTCTTGTAAGGCTTGATTAAATTGATCGTAAACTTTTTTACTCAGAAGTGGTCTACTATCAGTGAGTTTATTATCATTATCACTGAAATCTGTAATTATTGTTTCATAAGCAATTTTTGCTCCATTTAAAAAATCTTTTTTAGCTGTGTCATCAAAATTTTGTTTATCAATATTTTTTTCTGTTGCATTCTTTGTAAATTCTTCTTTAAACTCCTCTCTTAATTTGCCCTCAAAGCCTGTTCTTTTCCCCAATATTCCCCTTAATCTTAGAAAAATAAACCCAGCAATCATTGCTAGTAATATGATATCAATATATTCAAAACTATTATTCATAAGCTGATAATATGTACTATGTTGCTTTATTTCAACTAGCAATTTACACTACAGACAAATGAACTCACTGTTAATATTTATTATTTCAATACCAATAATTGAAATTTACTTATTTATTAAAATTGGATCACAAATTGGTGCTCTAACAACAATTTTTCTTATTTTTTTAACGGCTTTTGTTGGATTGATATATGCAAGATATGAGGGTTTTAATACTTTAAAATCTGGCATGTCTCAATTAATTAAAAATGAGCTGCCAATATATGAGATCATTTCTGGAGCGGCACTTGCCTTTGCAGCTTTATTATTAATTTTACCAGGTTTTGCTACAGATTTTGTTGGTTTGCTAATTATTTTTCCACCTACACGTAAATTTTTATTAAAAAATGTTAGTAAAAACTATTCAAAAAAAGTAAAAGAAAAAAAAGATTTTATTGAGGGTGAGGCTGAAGACATAGAAGAAGATAATGACAGAAAACTATAAAATATTATCAGAATATGTAAAAGATATGTCTAGTGAAACGCCTGACATTGAAACTTACTTGTTTGTAAAAGAAAATATAACTAAGTATCATCTTGCTATAAACATAACCTCAAAAGCACTCAAAAATAAAATGATTGAGGTTTGTACTACTATAAAATATGAAGACAAAGAAGCGAGTGAAAAAAGATCCTATTTTGAAATAAATTATGCAACTATTGTGAAGATAGATGAGGAAATGGTTGATAAAAAAAAATTAGAAAAAATTATTCTATGTGATGTCCAAAAAGATATTTACCCAAGACTAGAAAAAGTACTATTAAATTTAATCCATAGTTGTGGTTTTCAAGATGTACAATTTAGCAAAAAGGTTGATTTTGAAGAACTTTATAAAGGAAAATTTAATTAAAATAATTTTTTTTTAAACTCCTTTTTAAAAATTTTTTATGTAAATCCATCTCCTCCTTAGAAGGTTTAATAATTTTTTTATAATACATATGATTATTTAATAAATCAAAATTTTCTTTTTTTTCACTTTGATTTTCTAAATTTAAAGTAGGTTCCTTTTGATCTATCAGGTTTATATAAACTTTGGAAAGCAATTCACAATCTATTAAAGCAGTGTGATACGATCTTTTAGAATTATCAATTCTAAATCTTTTACACAATGCATCTAAACTAATTGGAGAACCAGGAAATTTATCTCTCGCTAACTCAAGAGTGTCAACAACTTGATCTTTATTAATTCTTTTTTTACCTAATAAATTTAACTCGTTATTTAAATGGCCTAAATCGAATTCAGCATTGTGAATAATTAATTTTTTATTCTCAATGAATTTTAAAAAATCATTTACTATGTCTGAAAATTTTTTTTTATCTGATAAGAACTCATCAGTATAACCATGTATTTCTAACGCTTTCTCAGACACTTTTCTCTCAGGATTTAAATAACAATGGAACTTTTTTGTTGTGGGTATTTGATTATCTAATTCTATACATCCTATTTCAACAATTCTGTGACCATCTTTGACTGATAACCCAGTAGTTTCTGTATCTAATACCACTTCAAGCATTTATAAAATCGTTTCCAGAACTCTATTTATATCTTTTTTTAAAAATGTTTTAGAGAAATTATTTCTAATAATAAACTGTGATTTTTTCTTTTTATATTCTAAAGAGAGTTGAATTTTCCTAAATTTATTAATTAATTTTATATTAAAATTCTTTCTCTTTTTTAACCTTTTAGTTATTTCTTTTTTTTTTGACTCAACAAAAACTATAACATCTTTTTTGTTATTTATTTTATTTTCTAAAAGAAGCGGAATATCTAAAACTATAATCTTTTTATTCTTATTTTTATGTAAAAATTTTTTCATCTTTATTCTTATCAATGGGTGAATAATTTTAATTATTTTTTTTAGATTCAAATTATTTTCTATAATTGCAGAAATGATTTGTTTTTTAGTTATTGGAAAAGACAAAATATGTTTTGGCAACACCTTATTTAGCTTTTTGAAGCATCTTTTATCAAATTTATATAATTTGCTTACTTCTTGGTCAGCATTAAAGACTGGATAGCCAAATTTATAAGCTATAAAAGATTTCCCACTTCCTATATCACCGACTATTCCAATTCTTATCATCTATCTAATAATTCAATAGTTTCGTTATTTATGTCTGGCATAATTTTATGCCACAAAGTAAATGCTTGATGTGCTTGATATAAAAACATCATTTTTCCATTTTCAAATTTATTGCCATTTTGTTTAGCTTTTTTAAGAAAATTTGTTTCCTTTGGGTTATATATTAAATCATAGAAGAATTTATTAGAGCCTATTTTTTCATAATTTAAATTTAAATTATCGTCCTTTTTCAAACCAACGCTGGTTGCGTTTATAATCATGTCAAAATCAGAAGGGATATTTCCCCAATTTACTATTTCTATATCTTTTATATAATTTTTTATTTCCTCTGTTTTTTTTTGAGTTCTATTGCTCAAAATTATTTTGGAGGCTTTCATTTTTTTTAATGCAAAAATTATAGAAGGTACAACTCCTCCAGCACCTAAAATAAAAACTTTTTTATTTGCGACATCATAATTTGAATGTCTTAGAGCAAGTTCAAATCCAGTAATATCTGTATTGTGTCCAACCAATTTATTTTTTTCTAGTAAAATAGTATTAACAGATTGAGTTTCTCTTGATTCTTGGCTTAACTCGTCTAAAAAAGGTATTACAGATTTTTTAAAAGGCACAGTCACATTAATACCTTGTAAATTCTTTACTCTAACTTCATTAATAATGTTTTCTATATCTTCTTCATTAACTAGTTTTTTATCGTAGAATGCCTCAATATTATTTTTATTTATCCAATAATTATGTAGCTTCGGGGATAAAGAGTGTTCAATTGGATTTCCTATAACTATATATTTTTTCATTTTAAATTATTCAAATATTCTTTAAGCCTTTTAACAGGTATGCCCATTATAGTATCTTTATCACCATTGATTTTATAAAATAAATTTTTCCCCTCGCCCTCTATTTGATAAACATTATAAGCGTATAAAGCTCCATCTGAAATTTTTGACAAATACAACTTCAATTCATTTTCATTAAAATTTTTCATAACGAGTTCAGCTTTTTCGCTATAATTCCATATCATTTGTCCATTTTTAGATACGCAAATCGAACTTATTAAATTGTGTACTTTGCCGTTTAGTTTTTTAAGTATTATTAATGCTTCTTCTCTGTTTGTTGGTTTTGATATTATATCGCCTTCCAAATCTATAACGCTATCAGCGCCGATAACAATCTCGCCATTTAAACTTTTACTTATTTTATTTGCTTTTAATTCTGCAAGATTTTTTGAAATTAATAAAGGTGTTGCCCCTTCATTTGTTAAACTCTCTTTTATTGTTTCCTCATCAATGTTAGCTGGTTTAACTATACAATTAAGGCCATTTTCCTCTAATATTTTTTTTCTGACACCACTTTTAGAGGCTAATATTATTTTATTTATCATTGTTTTTATATATCTCGTGAATTTTAATAATAGACGCTGCAGTTTCTTCAACTGACTTCCTAGTAACATCAATAACGGGCCAGTTATATCTTTTAAAGGTTTTTTTAGCACTTTCAACTTCTTTAGATATCGTTTCTAAATTTGTATAATCTATTGGTTCAGTCTCTCGTAAGGAATTCATCCTGTTTTTTCTTAAATCTAATAATCTATTCGGTTCTGTAGTTAAACCAACAACGCAAGATATTTTAGGGTTTTCCCTTAGAATTTCTGGAACTGAATTTTCATTTACAAGAGGTATGTTAGAGGTCCTTAAGCCTCTGTTCGCTAAATAAATAGATGTAGGTGTTTTACTTGTCCTGCTAACTCCAAGCAATATTATATCTGATTTTTCAATATCGTTTATTAAATTTCCATCATCGTGATTCATTGTAAATTGAATCGCTTCAATACGATTATAATATTCCTCGTTAAGTGTATGTTGACCGCTTGGAAGATGTGATGCTTTCTGATTAAGTATTTTTGAAAAATTAATTATTAAATTGCCAAGAACACTAAAACAAGGAATTTTGTGTTTTTCACTATGTTTTAATAAAAAGTTAGCAAGATCAACATCAACTATTGTGTAAAGTATTATAGAGTTTGATTGATTACTTGAAATATCAATTATTTTTGATATTTGATTTTGAGTCCTTACAAATGAGTATGAGTGTATTTTATAGGTGAAATTTTTAAATTGTGCTTTAAGAGCTATAAATATCCTATCTAAAGTTTCTCCTGTAGAATCTGATATTAGATATATTTGATAAATATTATTCATGTATAAAATGTTAATAAATTATGTATTTATTCACTAAATTATTTAAATAAGAATAATTTTATTTTTAAAGTGTAAAAGAGTGATTTTATAAACATAATTACTAACGTTAATAAACAATATACATTTAATATAATAAAATTAAATAGCGCTACAAATTAGCTAATATACTGTATTTTTAATCATATATATTTTGTGGATAAAAAATGTATAATTTGTTGATTATAATTAATTAACATTATTCACGTACAATACTACTAATACTAAAATACTATTAATATTTAATATGAGTCCTATTAAAGAATGTATAAAGAAGAAAAAAGTAAATATTAGTCCTATATGGATTATGAGACAGGCTGGAAGATATTTGCCTGAGTTTCGAAAAATAAGGAAGAAGAATCCAGATTTTATAAAATTATGTTTAAATAAAAGCATTGTTCCAGAAATAACACTACAACCCTTACAAAGATTTGATTTTGATGCAGCAATAATTTTTTCTGACATATTAATGTTACCGTATGGTATGGGTCAAAGCGTAAAATTTACTAAGGGCTTTGGTCCCTCTTTAAATAGAACCAGTATTGAGTTAATGAAATCAGTAAATAAAGATGATTTTATTAAAAAACTAAATCCAGTTTATAAATCTTTAAATATAGTTTCAAAAAATAAAATATTGAAAAATAAAGACTTAATTGGATTTATAGGAGCACCCTGGACAATTTTAGTATATATGCAAAATAGACAATCACCAAAAAAAACTAAAGCGTTAGATAATTTTCCTTTTAAAAAAACCTTTACGCAAGCAGAAGAAATTAAAGCTATTAAAATTATAACTAGTTTTTTAAAATTACACATTAAAAAGCAAGTAGAAAACGGAGCAACTGTTATTCAAATTTTTGATAGTTGGGCAGAATTATTAAAAACTGAAAAAACTAGAGAGAAATTTATATATAAGCCAAATAAAGAACTTGTTGATTATACTAAAAAACTTGGGGTTCCAGTAATATGTTTTCCTAGAGGAGTAGAGAATTATAAAAGATTTTGCAATCTTGTAAAACCCGATGCAGTAAGCATTGATTATAATGTTAGTCCAAAAAAAATAATTAAACAAATTAACATACCTATACAGGGTGGACTAAACCCTAAAGTCTTATTGGCAGATAAAAATAAAATAAAAAAAGAGGCTCTTAAATACCTAGAGATTTTTAAAGATCACCCATATATATTTAATTTAGGTCACGGAATTCTTCCTGAAACAGATCC
>CETM01194461.1_pt1 | contig 22030 bp, 23 predicted proteins | sample 361451 | NCBI WGS metagenome assembly CETM01 (sample SAMEA2622690, study PRJEB7988) | marine metagenome | isolation source: saline water (ENVO:00002010), including
TAGGGGTAATTGGCACTGGAGCAATAGGACAGCGGATGATCGAATTGGGGAAAGCTCTAGGAATGAACGTAATAGCTTGGACATTTAATCCTTCTGCTGAAAGAGCAGCTCAATATGGTATCAACTTTGTGGAATTTGATGACTTAATCAAAAATTCAGACGTGATATCTCTTCATATTCCGGCAACCTCTGAATCAATTAATCTTATCGACGAAAGAGAATTCAAACTAATGAAGAATACTTGCATAATTATAAACACAGCAAGAGGAGATATCATAAATGAAGCGGCTCTTATTTCCGCTTTGAGGAATAATACTATACTTGGAGCAGGCTTGGATGTTTTTCCTCAAGAACCTATACCGGAAAACCATCCTCTTACAACATTGTCAAATGTTGTAATCTCTCCCCACGTAGGAGGGATGGCAGAAGCCGCCACCATGAAAGGGTTAGAAATGACCATAGATAATCTAGAATCGTTCGCACAAGGGAATCCTCTATATGTCGTCGCTAAAGGATCCGATCACCATTTATCATAAAGGTCTGTTAATATCTATTCCTATTCGACTGTCTCACAAGAATCAGCTAATATCGTAACGGAATTTTTATTAACTTCTATAAACCCGCCGTCAACATTAAATCTGACCTCATTCCCTTCAGATATTAATCTTATTAAACCCGTAGACAATATAGACATCAAGGATGCGTGATTAGCCAAAATCCCGAGTTGCCCTTCAGCTCCAGGGACAACTACAGATTCTACGTCTCCGGAATACACCACTTTTTCCAAGGTTATTATTTCTACATGTGTACTACTCATAAATTTTTTCTGTTCCTATTCAGCCATCTGTTTCGCTTTCTCTACAGCTTCATCTATAGTCCCGACCATGTAGAACGCCTGTTCAGGCAAGTCATCATGTTTTCCTTCTAGTATCTCAGCAAAACCTCTCACAGTTTCCTTCACTGGTACATATTTCCCTGGGCTACCAGTAAACTGCTCAGCTACGAAAAATGGTTGGGTTAAGAATCTTTGTATTTTTCTAGCTCTAAACACAACTTGTTTATCTTCATCTGACAATTCTTCAATTCCCAAAATCGCAATAATATCCTGTAGGTCTTTATATCTTTGAAGAACTTGTTGAACTCCTCTGGCAGTATTGTAATGTTCTTCTCCAACCACATTAGGTTCCAATATCCTAGCGAATGATGCTAACGGATCCACTGCAGGGAACAACGCCTGTGCAGCAAGGGAACGTTCTAATGAAACAACAGCATCCAAGTGTCCAAATGTAGTAACAATACCCGGGTCTGTATAATCATCTGCTGGTACATATATAGCTTGGAAAGAAGTTATAGAACCATTTTTGGTTGAGGTGATTCTTTCTTGCAAAGCTCCCATTTCAGTACCTAAGGTGGGCTGATATCCTACAGCTGAAGGCATCCTACCTAAAAGAGCAGATACTTCCATTCCGGCTAAAATATATCTATAAATGTTATCCACAAAAAGAAGAACGTCTTGATTTCTTTCATCTCTGAAATATTCAGCCATTGTAAGTCCGGTCAAACCAATACGAGCTCTTACACCAGGCGTCTCATTCATTTGTCCGAACACCAATACAGTACTATCTAAAACTCCTGATTCCTGCATTTCATGCCACAAGTCGTTTCCTTCTCTAGATCTTTCGCCTACACCAGCAAATACCGATACTCCCTGGTGTTCAGCTCCAATATTCCTAATCAATTCCTGGATAACAACTGTTTTACCTACTCCTGCACCACCATATGCTCCGACTTTACCACCTTTAGGGAAAGGAGTTATCAAATCAAACACCTTGATTCCTGTTTCGAGAACTTCTACTGAGGTATTTTGATCTTCAAAAGCAGGAGGATCTCTGTGTATCGGTAAAGAACTTTCAGCCTCTACAGGTCCGAGTCCATCCAAAGGAGTCCCGGTCACATCAAACAATCTTCCTAAAGTAGCTTCTCCTACAGGTACTGTCACTTTTTCGCCAGTATTATTGACCTCAATGCCTCTAGCTAAACCATCTGTAGTTCCTAGGGCTAAGCATCTTACCCAATTGTTACCTATATGCTGTTGCACCTCTAGCACCAAATTCTCTCCGCTGTTGTCCACTTCTAATGCGTCAAACAGTTTTGGAAGTTCATCAGATGCAAATTCAACGTCTACTACAGTTCCTATTATTTGTATAATTTTGCCTGAACTCATGATTTTCTCCTATTCCTAAATACTTACAACCATAATTATTTTATTACTCTAGAGCAGCCTGCCCTCCAACTAGGTCTAGCAATTCGTTAGTGATGCTATCTTGTCGTAATTTATTCATCACAACAGTTAGATCATCTCCCAAACTCTTTGCATTATCTGTCGCATTCCTCATAGCTACCATTCTCGCAGAGAGTTCACTCGCTATAGATTCTTGAATAGCATGGAATACTTTCATATCAACATACCTGGGAATCAATCCGCCCAATACCATATCGGTGCTTGGTTCATATATATAATCTAGAGTACTATTATTTTCACTATCACCTGAATCGATAGGGATAACTTTCTCTATTACTGGTTCTTGAGTAGTCGTGGATATGAATTTACTGTAGCAAAGGTACATAGCATCTATTTCACCAGACGAATATTGATCCATTAATAATTTACTTATGGATTCAGTGTCTGACTTTACCACTCGGTCGCCTAGGTCTGAAAAACTTTCTGTAGGAGTTAAACCACATCTGACTAGAACATCTCTAGATTTCCTACCTACCGCAATGGATCTTATTTCTTGTTCATTGCTACTCACAAAGGAGGATGTAAATCTGCTCAAATTAGAAATCAACCCTCCGCATAATCCTCTGTCAGGTCCAATCACCATTAGACCAATAGTGTTTACATCTCGTTCTTCTAGTAAAGGATGAACACTTTCAGTACCGCTTACTTGAGCGGACAAAGCAGTAACCACATCAGTTATTTTTTCTTCGTAAGGCCGACTGGATTGAACTGCGTTTTGGGCCCTTGCCATCTTGGAAGCAGCTATTAATGCCATGGCATTAGTCACCTGCCCAGTATTTTCTATACTGCGAATCCTTCTTTTTATGTCTCTTACGCTTGGCATTTATTTATTCCACACCTCAGTTATACGAAAGTTGATTTGAAATCTTGAATCGCTTGCGACAATTTAGCTTCCGTGTCATCAGTTAAATCTGTCGTATCGTTTATATCTGCTACGATATCAGGATGGCTAGCTTCAATATAACTAACCAGTTGGCTTTCAAAATCACCAACACGTTCCAAATCTATTCCTTCTGTATGTCTAGCGTTCAAGGCATACAAAATAATCGTTTCTTGAACCAAATTCAGTGGCAAATATTGAGGTTGCTTTAGTACTTCTACTGCCATCTGTCCTTGGCTCAATTGTGCTCTTGTGGCAGCATCAAGATCTGAAGTACCAAATTGAGCAAACGTTGCCAATTCTCTGTATTGAGCCAAGTCAATTCTTAAACTTCCTGCTACTTTCTTTACTGACCTAGTCTGTGCAGAACTACCTACTCTAGATACAGACAATCCCACGTTTATTGCAGGTCGTATTCCTGAGTTGAACAAATCTGATTCCAAGAATATCTGACCATCAGTGATAGAAATTACATTAGTTGGAATATAAGCAGACACGTCTCCTGCTTGAGTCTCAATAACAGGCAAAGCGGTTATTGATCCCCCACCATGGTCATCATCTAGCCTAGCTGCTCTTTCCAGCAATCTGCTGTGGACATAAAATACATCACCAGGAAACGCCTCTCTACCAGCTGGCCTTCTAAGTAATAATGACATTTGTCGATATGCCCATGAATGTTTCGTAAGATCATCATAGACAATTAGTACATCTTTTCCCTGTTCCATGAATTCCTCAGCCATAGCACATCCTGCAAACGGAGCGATATATTGAAGAGGAGCAGATTCTGCCGCACCAGCGGTAACTACTATAGTATGCTCCATTGCACCGTATCTTTCTAATGCACCGACCACTTCGGACACTTTACTTTGCTTCTGACCTATAGCTACATATATGCATATAAGGTCTCCACCTTTCTGATTAATAATCGCATCGATTGCAATAGCTGTTTTGCCAGTGGATCTGTCACCGATAATTAATTCTCTCTGACCTCTTCCTATCGGCACCATAGAATCAACAGCCTTAACGCCAGTTAGTACGGGAGTGGATACAGATTTACGTACTGCTACGTTAGGAGCAACTCTTTCAACAGGTAAAGTTTTATCGGTATTTATTGCTCCTTTTCCATCAAGTGGCCTCCCTAATGGGTCCACTACTCGACCAATCAACGCGTCACCCACGGGAACCTCAATAATCCTACCAGTTGCTCTAACAGTATCTCCCTCTTTAACAGCGTTAGGATCACCTAATATAGCAGCTCCTACTATATCTGATTCCAAGTTCAATGCTAGACCCACGATATCTTCTCCAAAATCAAGAAGTTCATTAGATCTAACACCTTGCAATCCTTGAATACTGGCGATACCGTCACCTACTTGTACAACAGTTCCAACGTCAACCAGCGACAAATCGCCACCAAATTCTTCAATCTGACGCTTTATTAAAGAAACTATTTCTTGTCCATTTATAGCCATACTTGGTTCCTCTTATTTTGTATTTTGATGCAATCTATCAAAAAGTTAAATTACTCCAGATTTGATTGCTTTCCGCATATCATTAAGTTGAGTTTTGATACTTCCATCTAGTAATTGGTCTCCAATCCGTATGACGACTCCACCAATGATTGATTCGTCTACGTGACTATCCAAAACCACTTCTTTGTCTACGATCTGTCTCACTACCTCTGTCATAGACGTAATCTGAGCAGCGTCCAAAGCCACCGCAGTCGTAACTTCAATTCTCTGCCTTCCAAAATGTATATCTAGTAGATTCTCGTAGTTTTCTACTAAATCGTTAATGCAATCAGTCGCGGAATTTTTGATTAGAAGTAAAACCAGATTTTTAATCATCTGATGATTATCATTGAATGCCTCTTCCACTGCAGAGTGCTTCTGTTCTACTGAGACTTCCGCATGATTAAGCAAATTTTTGAAGTCCTGATTACTTAGTACCTCTTGAACTTCTATCAATTCATTCAACCAGCCTTCGTAATTGCTTTCCTGAGAAGCCAGTTCGAACAATGCTTGGGCATATCTGGCACCTGACCTACCTAATGCCATTATTTACCACCCGCACTTGTACTTTCTTCCAATATCTGATCTATCAAATCTTTGTGACTATCAGCATCTAGTGTTTTCTTCACAACAGCCTCAGCAGCGTCTATTGCTAATTCTCCGAAACTTTCCCTTAGTTCTCTGATCGCAGAATCCCGCTCTGTCTCGATGTCTGATTTAGCTCGTTCAGTAAACGCTATGGCTTCTTCTTGAGCCTGCGCCATCCTCTCCTCTCTAAATCTGTCCGCCGCACTACGTGCCTGATCCAATATCTTTTGAGCTTCAACCCTAGCTTCATTTATTTGAGCTTGTATCTCTGCTCTAGAATTATCCGCATCTTCTTGGGCTCTGTCCGCAGCTTCCAAGCTTTCGCGAATCTTCTCTGCCCGCTGGTCAATAGCACTAATCAATGGTTTATAGGCAAAAACTATTAGAATACCCAACAGAACTACGAAGTTAATTAGATATGCGACCAGACTAGGAATGTTTAAACCTAGTTCAGTCATATGTACCTCCTTAAACTATCTATTCTAAATACGTTAAACCACGAATAGAAGAATCACCGCTACAATCAATGAGTAAATACCCAAAGCTTCTGCGAATGCAATAGCTAGAATCATGTTAGTAGTGATTGCTCCAGCTGCTTCAGGGTTTCTACCAATAGCACCCATAGCACCTGCTCCCAATATTCCTATACCGACACCTGGTCCAACAACTCCTAACGCGATTGCAAGGGCTGCTCCCAGAAATTTAGCTGCTTCAGCTTCCATAAGTTACATCTCCTAGTTATACTTATTATTTTTTTAATATCGGCTCCAAGCCGTTTTTAGAGAATCCATAATATTTGGGTTCTCTTATATTAAACTTTATTAATGTTCTTCATGACTCGTTGCTACAGAGATGAATACTAAAGTCAAACCGGCAAATATGATTGACTGTATTAATCCTACTAACAATTCTAGACCAAATACAAATTGCGTCGCTATAAATGGCACCAAGAATGTCACCATAACCACTAAGATTTCACCAGCCGTCATATTTCCAAACAATCGGAACGTAAAACTTACAATTCTTACTAATTCACTAATCAATTCAAGTAGCCCAACAAACACATCTATTATGCCTGATGGTTTACCTCGCAATATTTTCCCAAATGCAAAGAATTTCTTAAAGTAGCCAAGACCATGAGATTTTATACCCCAGTATTCGACTAAAACAAAAGAAATCAGTCCTAAGGCTAACGGCATATTTAGATCAGTACCAGCTGGTCTTATGAAATGAGCTTCTATAGTACCAGATTCGTTTACAAATCCTAAGAACTGGTAGAAAGGTAACAGTGCTAACCAGGCATTAAACAGTACAAAGAAAAAGATTGTTGCGACCACAGGAAAAACTTTCCTAGCCATATCGTTACCAAGTACGCTGGAAGCAAATCCCAACACACCTTCAAACATTATTTCTATTAAACTCTGAAATCGCCCAGGGATTAAAGCCTTTTTCCTAGCACCCAAAACAAACAGAAGCACAATCACTATCGTTGCAAACCAGGAAGATATCATCGTGTTCGTAATGGCAAAGTCCATGAGACCTAAAGGAGTTGAATGATGTCCTTCATCTGCATGTCCGTCTTTACTGTCTTGTCCATAATCATCATGACCTTTATGGTCACTGGAATCATGTACATCTCCATGGCCATCTGATTTGCCATGACTGTCATCTTGGTGTTTTGTTACTGATTCGTAACTGTGTTCATCTGAGTAACCCAGATGATGATCTCTTACAGATTGTGGGAACACTGGTTGAGGAGGGAGAGCAATATGAGGTTTTTCTAAAAATCTCTCTTTCCCAAAAATAGATGATCCTATTGCTCCATTAATGAATCCCGTTACCAGTAATGCTACGATTCCAGCGATTACCAGATACTTGATCATTTTTTTCGAACTAGCCAAATCCCTCTCACCTACTGTTTTATAAACTGCTTCACCATTTTAAATAAACCCCAGAATGCCGCTACTGATCCCAACAAGACCCCAGCAATCATAAAGAGAGGACTCAAGCCACTCACTCTATCCAGAGCTATCCCTAGAATAGTTCCGCAGATTATGCAAGCTGCAATATACCATCCCAAACCAGTGAATTTCAGTGCGTAAACTAATTTGGTCATTACCGCTCACAAAACGTGCAGAATCGTACCATGATAGCTTTTACAAAGTCAATCGAAGCAGGACCCCAAATGGTGTGTTTTTCTTTCAAAGAAACATCCTATTTTTGTGGAGTGCCAAGAATACAAACCTTAGCTTTGGTCGAAATCTTCCAAGTCTAAATTGTTGATGAAATCAGTGAACGCAGACATACTCTTAAGTTCTTCTTCTCTAACTGGTGTGTTTTCAGGACTTTCACTTTGAGGCGGTGTAATCGGTTTACCCTGTTCGTCTAATTTTACTCCAGCTTTTTCTATAACTTCTTCTTCTACATATATGGGAACACCAATTCTAACAGCCAACGCAATAGCATCCGACGGCCTAGAATCTATCTCTTCTACTTTATCTCCAATTTTGAACAAAATACGAGCATAAAATGTATCGCTCTCTAAATTGTTAATTAGCACATGTTCCACAGAAGCTGAGGCAATATCCAAGAATGAGCATAGTAAATCGTGTGTGAGAGGCCTCGGAACAGACATATCCTGTAACTTAACTGCTATTGCATCTGCTTCCTGAGGACCAATCCAAATGGGTAAAAATTTGTCTCCATCTTTTTGCTTTAGAATAACTATCCTTTGATAGTTCATAGGGCTTACTCTTATACTATCTATGGTCATCTCAAGCATGACGTACCCCTCAATGTATACATATCCCTAATTTTAGTTCTTGCTATCTAAGCGGTCAACAAATTCGAATTCAAAAACTAGTCAGCAGCCTGGGTGACGGCCATAGAACTAGAATTTGCATCATTTTGACCGTCGCTAGCGTTCTTGGCGAGTAATTCTATACCTTTCCGAACTGATCCGGAGATTTTCGTGAGCTCTTGTTCCAAATCTCTTAGGCTCTTCAATGCGTATGAATCAGCTTCAATCCGTCTCGCCGCGCACTCTTTCTCGACCTGTTCTATCTGTTTCTGAGTTTTTCTATCGGCATCAGCAAATAGCTCTTCAGCTCTCTGTTGCAACGCAGACTGGCTGAGCTTAGACATAAATTCTGCTTCTGCTTCTGTCTTAGAAGATCGTGCTTCCATAACGGCTGTGTTAAGAATCTGATCTTTTTGATACAGAATTTCACCGGCTTCTTTGATTTCTTGCGGGATGTTTAGTCTCATCTGATCCAGTAAATCAAGAATCTTCTTTCTATCTATAATTGCACTGTCAGTATATGGTACTTTCTTACTAGAATTTACCAAAGTCTCTAATCTATCAAGTATGTTTATAATGTCCACACCACACCTCCGAAACACTTATTTCACATTAGACCTATCATACTATTATTCAAATTTATTTTTCAACGCCTTTACGACACCATCTGGGACCATATCTTGAACATCGCCACCTAATCTAGCAACTTCCTTCAACAAACTCGAACTGAACATTTTATATTCTTGAGATGTCATCAAACAAACTACGTCTACATCAGGTTCCAATCGCCGGTTCATGAATGTCATATCAAATTCATACTCAAAATCGGTACCGCTTCGTAAACCTCTGACTATCACAGAGGCTCCTATATCCTTTGCGAACCTGACAACCAGTCCATCAAACACTCTTACTTCTACGTTGGGTATATCTTTAACAGCTTCTTCAAATAAAGCAACTCGTTCATCAGTAGAAAATAGCAAATTCTTATCAGGAAGTTTATATACGCCTATTATTAATTTTTCAAACAAAGCTGCCGCTCGCTCGGCGATATCCAAATGCCCCACTGTGATAGGGTCAAAAGTTCCTGGATATAACGCAGTGACCATTTATTAACCTTCCCTACATTCATATAGCTTAATAGCATTGTCTCCATATGACCTGGAATCAACACAATGTAATGTATCATATGATTCCCTAAGAGGCATCCTTTTAGAATGCCCTACCACTATAAGAGTCCTTTCATCGAAGATGTTGTTATACTTAGAAAATTGAACTAAGAATTCAGATATTTCCGCCATTTTATATGGCGGATCCATCAATACCATATCGTAAGGACCTTTCAAAGAACCTAGTCCTTTTAATATGTCCATACGATAAGCTTTAGATTGACCAGTGAATCCGGTAAATGCTAAGTTGTCACGAAGTATTTTCAATTGCGAAGAATTACGTTCAACAAAATCACAGTGAGATGCACCTCTGCTTAAAGTCTCTATGCCTAAACTCCCTGTGCCTGCAAATAGGTCTAATGTCCTCCCATTCACGTATTGTTCTGGAGCAATAATATTGAATATAGCTGACCTTACACGTTCTGTGGTAGGTCTTACAGTCTTATCCACTGCACCTTTTAAATTCAGACCACCTACATTTCCACCAATTACTCTCATTCATCTCCTTCAGTAAATTCATCAAATTGATAACCATGCCTTACTATGCTAACATTTTGAATATAAACCTCCGTTAGTACGCTAGAAAATGTATGAACTTTCTTGAAAATATATCACACTTAAATGGTTGTAATACAGCAGTTACAATCGGAGTTTTTGACGGTGTTCATAAAGGTCATCAAAGGCTCATTAATGATCTAATCCAAGAAAAAACCTCCACTGTTACACCGGTGGTACTTACATTCTCAAATCACCCTTCAGAAGTGCTGCGCCCTGAACAGTCTGCACAGTTGATTACAAATTCAGAAACTAAAATCAAATTAATTAAAAATCTTGGCATAAATGAAGTTATACCAATTGAATTCACAAAACAATTAGCTGCGATATCAGCCGATGAATTTTGTAACACCATAATCTCTGCATTAAACCCCATAGGATTCGTTATAGGAAATGATTTTTCTGTAGGGAAAGGAAGGGAAGGGAACGTTAAGTTTCTGAAAGAGTTGGGGGAGAAACACAATTTTTGGGTACGCACCATAGACGATTTCACTATAAATAATGAACCAGTTAGGAGCAGATTAATTCGATCAAAATTGCTAGAAGGAAACGTCAAAGAAGCAAACATCCTCCTAGGTCATCCATTCGAGCTCAACGGGTTGGTTGTTCATGGTAATAAAAGAGGCCGAGAACTCGGATATCCAACAGCCAACATGAATATTAATTCTACAACCATCACACCCGCTGATGGTATATATAGCACCACTACATATATAAATGAGGAATTGTATGAATCTGTCACAAGCATCGGAATAAGGCCTACTTTTGGATTGAAACAAAGATTAATTGAAACTTACATAATGAACTACCAAGGTGATTTGTACGATAGTAATCTAGAAATCCACTTCCTTGATAAAATAAGGCCTCAAGTGCAATTCGACTCAATCGAGGAATTAATATCACAAATCGAGTCTGATGTTGAAGAATCAAAGCGAATCATAAAATCTAGTACTAGGATTCAGAATGATCGACAATGAAATAATAGAAAAAATTACTAAACGTGGCGTCAAAGAAATTATTTCGGAAACTGAATTTGTTAATCTTTTACAATCCGGGAAAAAGCTGAGGCTTAAAATGGGCTTTGATCCTTCCCGTGCTGATATCCACCTGGGGCATGTTGTAGGTCTTCGAAAATTAAAACAACTACAGGATCTTGGCCATGAAGTGATATTAATAGTCGGGGACTGGACTGCCCAAATAGGTGATCCCAGTGGACAATCCGTAACTCGGCCCATGTTAACTCATGATGATGTAATAGCAAATGCTCAATCTTACATGGATCAGTTCTTTAGAGTAGTGGATAAAAACCAAACCCAAGTGGTTTGGCAAAGTGAATGGTTCGGAAAATTTAGCTTAGCGGATGTGATTGAACTGACAAGTAAATTCACGGTTGCTCAATTCTTGGAAAGAGATGACTTTGCTCTAAGATTTAAAGAGCATAAACCAATTGCGATTACTGAATTCTTGTATCCACTCCTACAGGCTTATGACTCTGTGGCAATAGAATCAGACGTTGAGTTCGGCGGCACCGATCAAATGTTCAATCTTCTGGTTGGAAGAACCCTTCAACAGATCAAAGGTATGAGACCACAGCAATGCTTCATGATGCCTATACTTGTTGGAACGGATGGTATTAATAAGATGAGTAAAAGCTTGGATAACTATATCTCTCTAGACGATACCTCGAATGATATGTACGGTAAAGTAATGTCATTGCCAGACAGTTGTATCATGACATATTTTGAACTACTTACTGATGTCCCAACCACAGAATTACATGCAATCGAGCGAGAATTATCTGCCAATGCCATGAATGCAAAGAAATTACTGGCACATACTATAACGGAAACTTTTTTCGACTCCCAAATTGCTGGGGAGTCTCAGCAAAACTTTGAAAACGTTGTCCAAAACAGGGGAATACCTGACGACATTCCCAAATTTCCACTTGCAAAAGCACCTTCATTGAATTCAGTGCTTCTCGAATCCGGATCAGTATCAAGCAACAGCGAACTAAAGAGATTGTATAAACAAAATGCAGTGCAAATGATTTCCGTAAAAGGAGAAACATCAAGTCTTACTAACGATGTTGACACTACGAACATTGAATCTGGCACAGTTATAAAAGTTGGCAAAAGAAGGTACATTAAATTAATCTAGGGCTTAAGCCCAAACTGGACTAGTAATATGACAGTGGAAAATAACTCACAAGCCAACTTCAAAGACATCAAGTCTTCGATGGATAGCGCCTTCTACAGCATTCCTAAGCAGAACTCAGAAAAAACTAGTGACCCCGGCGTATTTCCTTTCACAAGGGGATTATATCCAGGGGGATACAGAGACAGATTATGGACCATGCGGATGTTTGCTGGATATGGACTGCCTGAAGAAACTAACTCCAGATTCAAATTACTACTAAAAAATGGACAGACCGGATTGAGTGTAGCATTCGATATGCCAACTCTATACGGATATGATGTTGACCATCCTAACGCCTACGGTGAATTTGGAAGGTGCGGAGTATCAATTTCTTCATTAAGAGACATGGAAAGGCTTTTTGATGATATACCAATAGGACAGATAACCACTTCCATGACGATCAATAGCCCTGCAGCAATCATATGGGCTATGTTTATAGCGGTAGCAGAAAAAAGAGGAGTAGACATATCAAATCTTGGTGGTACCTTACAAAACGACATACTGAAAGAATTTATAGCTCAAAACGAATATATTTTCCCTCCTGAACCATCCATGCGTTTGGTGACGGATACAGTAGAGTTTGCTACCAATAACATGCCTATTTGGAATCCCATTAGTATTAGTGGTTACCATATACGAGAAGCAGGTGCTACAGCACTACAGGAATTAGTATTCACCCTATACAACGGGTTCGCATATATAGAAGATGCTATACAGAGAGGACTCCACATAGATGATTTTGCTCCTCGTTTAAGCTTTTTCTTCAACGTACATAACGATTTTTTTGAAGAAATATCCAAATTCCGAGTAGCCAGAAAAATTTGGGCAGAAGTATTACGCAACAAGTACCACGCAAAAGAAGAAAGGTCACTCTGGATGCGGTTCCATGCACAAACATCAGGAGTCGCGCTCACAGCTCAACAACCTGACAATAACGTCTCGAGAGTAACCTTACAAGCCCTCGCAGCAGTATTAGGAGGTTGCCAATCTTTGCACACCAATGGAAAAGATGAAGCATGGGCTTTACCTTCCGAAGATGCGGCAATACAAGCTTTAAGAACACAACAAATTATCGCTCATGAAACCAATGTCACATCAACAGTAGACCCTTTAGGGGGAAGCTACTACTTAGAACATTTATGTGATGTAATGGAAAAAAGTGCATACAAGTATTTTTCAGAGATAGATTCCATAGGTGGAGTCATGCAAGGAATTCACTCAGGGTATTTTGAACGCGAAATAACAGAATCAGCATACCAGAGTCAGCAGGAAATAGACTCGAAGAAGAATATCATCGTCGGAGTTAACGAATATCAGGTGGAAGATGAACCTAGCATCCCTTTACTAACGGTTGATACGCAAGGACTGGAATTCCAAATCTCAGAGCTTGAAAAAATCAAAAGAGAACGAAACGAAAAAGCAGTGTCAATAAAGCTTAACGAACTACGGTCTGCTTCTATGTCAAATCAGAACCTGATGCCACTCCTAGTCGAAACGGTAAAAGAATATGCAACTTTAGGCGAGATTATGGACGTATTTAGGGAAGTGTTTGGTGAACACTCCCCAAATAATATGTTCTAAATACTAAATCGATTCTACCGCTTCTAATATTCTCTTAGGAGACATCGGAAGATGACACATTCTATGTCCAATCGCATTCTTAACTGCATTAGCTATCGCTGGCAGAGGGGGTACTATGGCAACTTCTCCAACACCTCTAACCCCGTAAGGATGGTTCTGATTGTGACATTCAACAATTATTGTTTCAAGCATTGGTAAGTCAAGAGAAGTGGGCATACGGTAATCCAAGAAACTCGAATTATTCATGCCACCTTCACTATTATAATAATATTCCTCGTTCAGAGCCCAACCTATCCCTTGAACTGCTGCTCCTTGCATCTGACCTTCTACATAGCTCGGGTGGATTGCTTTACCAACATCTTGGACTGATGTGTATCTTAAGACAGACACTTTACCGGTCTCTATATCAACTTCTACATCAACAATATGCGTGCTAAAAGCCCCGTGGGAACCCGTAGGATCCACGCTAACCTGCGCTGAAATTGGCCCCCCAGTATCATTAAGCTGGGACGCTAATTCTTTAAACGGCATTACTAATTCAGTATCTGACTTATGCTTTAATATACCATCCACTAATTCAACGTCTGTTTCGCTAACTCCCCATATGGCAGCAGCCCGTTCTTCCATCAATGTCTTTATTGACTGTGCACATTCATATGCAGCCCATCCACTTGCAAAGGTCACTCGACTTCCCCCTGTTAGGAAAGTGTAACCAATCGAATCTGTATCACCAACCGAAGGCCTGATGCTCTCCGCTGGCACACCTAAAACTTCCGCTGCTTGCATAGCAATAGAGGTTCTAGAACCACCTATATCAGTAGAACCTTCTATCAAACCCAGAGTTCCGTCTGAATTTACTCCGATAGAGCAGCTGGATTGTTTCCCGATATTCATCCAGTAGCCGGAAGCGATTCCGCGTCCAGTGTACTTACCCTTCAATTTTGACTTGTAATGTTCCGAATTTTTAACTGCATCCAGGCAATCTAGATTCCCAATATTATTGAAAATAGGCCCATCTACTCTTCGGGTACCATCAGTCGAGGCATTCTTAATCCTAAAATCTACTGGGTCAATCCCAAGTTTCACACATAATTCATCAACAACCTGTTCAGAAGCAAAGGCAGCATTAGGTGCTCCAGGAGCTCTGTAAGCAGCCGTTTTAGGTTTATTAACCAATACGTCATATCCATCAACTTCCATATTAGGGATGTCATATGGAGCAAACACGCATTGACCTCCTGCGCTGATATTAGACCCAGGGAAGGCTCCAGCTTCGTAAACTAAGTAGGCTTGTGCGGCCACAAGGGTACCATCATTTTTAGCACCCATTTTTACTTTCACATAAGAACCGCATGTAGGTCCTGTGGATTCAAAACAATCAGATCTACTCATTAACATCTTAACTGGAGCCCCAGACTTTTTAGACAATAAAGCGGCTATAGGTTCTAAATACACTGGTATTTTACCCCCAAAACCTCCGCCTATTTCCATCGGAGTCACTGTAACAGTAGAGACAGGGACATCTAATACTTTAGAAATCTTCTCCCTAGCTGTAAACGAGCCCTGAGTACTGCACCAAATATCAATATGGCCATCAGCGCTCCAAAAAGCCGTAGCATTATGAGGTTCAATATATCCTTGATGAACAGTCGACGTATCAAACTCTTCTTCAACAATAACATCTGCCTCCGCAAACCCTTTCTCAACGTCTCCCAATTCATACCTAAGATGCGTGGCAATATTGCTAACCACTCCAGAATCTTGACCAAGCTCTCTAGTCGTCAAATCATCATGAAGTAGAATAGAATCCTTGTCCATAGCTTTGAGAACATCTATTACAGGGTCGAGAGCCTTATATTTGACTTCAATCAACTTCAAGGCATCTTCTGCAATGTGGCTATTTGTTGCGCATACAGCTGCGACCGCATGACCTTTGTAAAGTACTTTCTTGCGAGCTAATATATTATCGCTCTCCAATTCCAAACTTTTTGAAGGTTTTGACAAAGATGAAACCGGTAAATCAGAGGCTGTCACTACGGAGACGACACCGTCCAATTCCAAAGCTTTATCAATATTAATAGATTCAATTTGAGCATGAGCGTGAGGGCTACGCAAAATCTTTCCGAACAGCAATCCGGTAGTGGTGAAATCACCACCGTATTTAGCTCTACCAGTAACTTTATCAACGCCGTCATGACGTATAGGTCGTGTACCTACGACCTTATATTCTTTTTCAGATAAAACAATATTAACTACCATAATCATCTCCTCAAAGATTGTTGGTAATGGAATTCTATCACATTCATACAACTAGCCACATCCATAAATCGGCTATAGACTATACATATTCAAATAACCCTAGGAGGATTCATGCAGCCATTACAAAATATTAGAGTACTAGCCGTAACAGTGTTTTTAGCTGGCCCGTATACAAGTATGAACTTAGCTAGATTCGGAGCGGAAGTGATAAAAGTAGAAATACCCAACCGGGGAGATCCAGTACGAGGGAACGGACCATTCGCTGGGCCAGAAGGAATCCAAGCAGAACAATTGTCTGAAGAATATATATCCACTAGATTTCTAAAAAGAACCCAAGGAGTTAAAAGCATCACTTTGGACCTTAAAACAGATAAAGGTAAAGAAATGTTCATAGAGTTAGCAAAACAATCCGACGTCTTGTTAGAAAATCTAGCACCCGGATCTTTGAAAAAGATTGGGTTGGGTTATGAGGAGATAAAAGAAATCAATCCTCAGATAATCTATTGCTCCATATCAGGATATGGGCAAACTGGTCCTTATGCTTCAAAACCAGCACATGATCCGCAAATTCAAGGAATGAGTGGACTGATGGATATCAATGGAGATCCAGATGGAGATCCGACTCGCGTAGGATTTTATATAGGAGATTTAGTAACTCCTATTTTTGCCTGTTATTCTATTCTAGGAGCTCTGCGAAATAGGGATCTGACAGGGCAAGGAAAATATTTAGATGTTTCTATGATGGATACATTAACATCCCTCATGTTTATGGAGAATTTAGAGGAAGACATGGATTCAGGAGTTCCTCTTCGAACAGGCAACAACAGTAGAGGTGGGCCAACCGGGTTATACCAGGGTTCTGATGGCGGAGTAATAATTACCGTAGCCAGTGACGACCAATGGAATAGACTCGCTAAAGCTTTAGATGCAGAATCATTAATAACCGACGAACGCTACAATGAATTTCAAAAGAGAGTAGACAACGTGGAATCAGCTAGACATGAAATTCAAAGCCGCGTATCAGGCCTAACACGAGGAGAAATGTTGTCACTACTCGAAGAACATGATGTCCCTTGCAGCCCAGTACGCACAGCCAAGGAGGTAATGCATGATGAACATTTTACTAAGAGAGGATCTCTAGGTAAGTTGTTCCATGCTGGGATAAATTCTTCAGTTCCAGGAGTAGGTTCAGGTTTCCCTGTTCTGTTTGATGGAGAAGCTCTCCCACAAGTACCAGGAGCTCCTACATTGGGAATGCATAATGAAGAAATACTAAGTAATTTGTTAGGATTAGATTCCGAAGAGATACAAGAACTCATTGATAAGAAAATTGTATAAATAAGGAGAAAAAATGAATTCGAAAGCAAGACCTATAAGATCAGCACTATACGTGCCTGGAAATAAAGAAGATTGGATACGAAAAGCACCTCAATATGGCTCTGACGCGTTAATCCTTGACCTGGAAGATTCTGTACCTGATGCCGAGAAAGCCGAAGCTAGGGTAATAGTCAGGAAAATGCTTGAAGAACTTGGGGGCGGACGTCAAGCCTTATTTGTTCGAGTCAACCGATTAGAAACCGGAATGACAGGCGATGATTTGGAAGCAGTAATTAGTAAGAATCTATACGGTATTTTACTACCAAAAGTGGAAAGCCCCAGAGACATAGTAGAAATTGACACATTGTTAAAGTTATTCGAAAGACGAGCAGGAATCCCCGAAGGTGATACTCTGGTAGATCCTGGTCTAGAAACTGCCCAAGCAATCAGACAGTCTTATGAAATAGCGACTGCCTCATCCAGAATTACTCATATGGGAGGCAGTGGAGGAAAGGGCGGAGACACGGCAAGGTCTATTGGCTTTCAGTGGACTCCTGAAGGCATGGAAACTTTATTCCTCAAATCAAAAGTGTTAATAGATTCCCGTTCCGCGGGTGTTTCATATCCTATGAGTGGAGGATGGTTTGATATTCATGACTTAGATGGTTTAGAACAATTAGCCATTCAGTTAAAACAAATTGGGTATACCGGTATGAGCTTGATTCATCCTTATCATGTGCCAGTAGTTAACAAAGTGTTTACTCCTTCGAAAGAAGAAATTGAACATTATAAAGGCTTAATCGAAGCCATGAATAAAATGCGAGAAGAAGGCGGGGCTGCCGTCACCTATAACGGAGACATGGTAGATGTAGCCCACGAAGAAACTGCCAAAGCAATGATCAAAATGGTAGAAGAATGGGGAGTAACCTATTAAATAATCCGTAGAGCGGCTGTCATTTGGCAGCCGCTCTCAGTCAATTAAATTACCAAAGTATTTACCTCTCCCAATTGAGACATTTCAATTGAAATAACGTCACCTTCTACCGCCATTTTAGGGCTAATCATACTACCTGTGATAATTACCATATCTTTTTCCAGACCTAACCCAGACTCTTGTAATTTATTCACCAGCCACAAACAAGGATTTAAGGGATTACCCATTACATCTGACCCCTTTCCTGTTCCTACGATTTCATCATTAATTTTCATTGAGCATTCTATGCCGGTAAGATCCACATTTTCCCAATCTTCTAACCAATCACCAAGAACTATACCTTCATTGAATATGTTAAACATCACACTTAATAATAATCGGTCTTCATTAGATAAATCCGGATCAGCTCTAGCATCTATCACTTCAAAAGCAGGGGCTATCATAGAAATCTTATTCCCCAGTTGCTGTATATCGGAAATCGGTTCGTCAGAGCCTATAGAATCTCCAAGCTTTACTGCAATTTCAGCCTCAAATCCTAACTTGTAGTAATCAGCAGAATAAAGTTTGTGACCTTCGTAATAAACTTTGTCTTTAGCTAACACTCCATAGGCAGGAGAATCAAGCCCAACTCTTTCCTGCATCACAGCAGTAGTATAAGCAAGCTTATAACCTATCTTCCCTCCATAGTGATTATCAAGAATTTCATTCCATAATCCCTGTATTTGGTAAGCACCTTCTAAATCAGTTACACCATGAGAACGAACCAGATCAGCCCCATACTCCTCTTTAGCTAAATACGTCTCTTCCAAGCAACAATTCGCCATATCATCCTCCTTTTGCTACGAAATACTTCCTTTATTCACTGAATCTTCCACATGCGTTTCAACCATAATCAGCAGTAGACACATTATGGCCGTTATGTAAATAGAAAATCAGTGTCTGCACATAAAGAGTATCTAAAAACAGCTTCTAATGCAAAATTATGTTGACTAATACTACTTATTGGTGATACCAATACTATTGGAGGGCTCCTAACTAAACGGAGGAAACTATGGAAGTTGTAAGCTTGGTAGCCTTAATCTTGGCTATAGTAGGAGCATTAAACTGGGGCCTGGTAGGCCTATTCAAATTTGACCTAGTCGCTACTATTTGTGGCGCTAACTTCGGGGAAGTTAAAAGTCTATCCAGGATAATCTACATCGTTGTAGCAATCGCAGGTATCATTTCAATTCAAGGGTTATTATAATAAATTAATTTACAGGTAGGCGCCCTCCCCCATAGTTTCTACCTGTACCCTTACTCTCCACTTAAACTATTGCCTACACATATGATATATTTCTCATAGAAGATGACTGTAATCCAGTCAAATAGGAGGAATATATGGCACCTAAAAAAGGTTCAGGACTAATGCTTGTGTTTGTTGATGTACCGTCAGAACACGAAGAAGAGTTCAATGAGTGGTACAACACTGAACATCTTCAAGAATTAATGTCAGTTCCCGGAATACTAAACTGCGCACGTTATGAGGCTGTAAAAAGCGGCCCTAAGCATCTTGCAGTTTACGAATTCGAAAATGCCCAAGTGATTGATACAGACGCATTTAAAAACAGGCCTATCACACCATGGGCCCAAAAGGTGGGACCTAGAGCTATAGCAACTACAAGAATCAACAATGTGTACGAGATGATTCACCCTACATCTGTATCCGATAGCATCGCTAATTCTGAAATGGCTCCTGCATTGCAAATTGGAAGAATGGGAGTTTCTTCAGAAAATGAAGTGGAATGGAACAACTGGTACAGCACTGTCTATGTTCCAAATTACGAAACTGTACCTGGAGTAATTCGTGGAAGGCGCTGGAAAGCATACAGAGGGGAGCCCGATTACGCAGTTATGTATGAGTTCGAAAATGAGTTCGTATCTGAGACTAAGGAATGGGACGACGTAAGAGATGCTCATCCTGATACAGCTAGGATACGTCCAATGATGACACACGCTGACCTATCCCCCGGCATATGGAAGAAAACATTCCAGTTATAGGAGTATAATTTAAGTAAGATCTGAGGGACATATGCTCTGAAGATCTTACTTAAATATCAAAAAGGTGAAAAATTTGACTCTGGACCAATTAAAATATGTCCCACTGTTTCTTATATTAGTATTTGCGGCACTATATCCCACAAACCTTCAATCTCAGGATTCTGCAACTGAAATTATCAGTCCTCCCTATAAAATTCTGTATCATCAAAACACCTCAGGTATTTCTCTAGAAAAAGCGACTGTAACAGTGCAATTATTTGATCTCGCGTCAGACGAACCAGCTACTGATGCAAAAGTCAAAATTCTAGTAGATCACTCTTCAACAGATAATCAAGGCTGGGCACACGCCATCCCTTTAGACGATAGTTCCAATATTTATGTTGCTGAACTTAATCTTAAGTCACCTGGATCCTGGGAAACATCTATAGAAATCACTGATTCCTTAAACAATATTGCTATTGATGTAGCAGATATTCTAATTAGGGAAAATGAAAGTTTCTCTGCTGGAACTATTGTATTCTGGGGGGTTGCTCTTGTAATTGCAATTGGAGCTTTCTTAATTTACTTGACTGCTCCCAATAGAAAAAAACAATCAAGTAGATAAGAATGCATTTAAATCACGTAGGGTTTCTAGATATCCCATTTCCATTCTATTATGTGAACATCGTGCCATTAGTTTTGTGCGTTGGCCTAATTTGGTTTTACAACAAAGGCATCAAAAACAATCCAAACCCTTCCTACAAAATATCAAGATGGCGGAAAATCAGCTTCCATCTATCTATAGTAGCCCTATTTTTGTCATTAGAACCACCTATAGATCTTTATGCAGATGATAGTTTCATAATCCATCAAATACAACATGCACTCATCCGCATGATATTCCCACCACTCTTCCTACTTGGCAATCCAGTCACCCCTTTACTCAGAGGAGTACCTAATTGGGCATTTAACAAAATATTCAACCCAATCATGAATTCAAGAGGAGTGAATGCTTACTATAATTTCATAACGAAACCACTGGTCACAGTAATCCTATATATGCTAATCCTATATGTGTGGCAAGTCTCATTTATACACAATTTATCTGTGGAAAATATTTACGTCCACCAAATAATGCATATCACTATGATAGTATCTAGCCTTTTATTCTGGTGGCTTATGATTGACAGTCATCCTCATCAATCCAGATTACATTACGGCCTGCGCATTTTATTCCTAGGATTATTGATATTTCCAAACACTTTCCTAGGCTCACTAATAACATTTTCCGGCACAGCCTTTTATACCGCGTACGACCCTTTAAATAGCCCCATACCAGTATCATTAATAATGGACCAAAGAATTGGAGGGCTCATATTGTGGATGTCTGGAGATATGATGAATGTTATAGCTGCAGCTGTCATAATGGGAGTTTGGTACAATAAAGAGGAAGGAAAAGGTACTAATATTTGAACTTGAAATCTCAGTCTAAGGTAAGGCAGTATAGATGAAAACTCACTCAACCAAGTTTAGCTGGTTTATCCCAATAGATGGAGATGGCTATCACGCGGGCACTGAATTCCCCGAAAGAGAACCTTCTTTTGAGTACCTTTCACAGGTAGTTAAAACAGCCGAAAAACACGATTTTTATTCCTTACTAATACCAACCAGATTTGCTAACGGTCTATTTCTAGAAGAATCTCCTTTAGCAGAAACATGGACCACAGCCACTGCACTCGCCGCAGTCACACAAAAAATAAGATTCTTGATAGCAGTTAGACCCGGATTTATCCCCGTAGGTCTATTTGCCCAAATGGCGGGAGCTTTACACCAGATTTCAAATGGGAGAATAGATATCAATATAGTCCCAGGAGGAATCCAGAACGATTTTGAACGACTTGGGCAGTACATCGATCATGATG